>Ga0181538_10000335_pt1 | contig 55611 bp, 44 predicted proteins | sample PEATcosm2014_Bin_40_FD_119773 | JGI IMG/M metagenome (GOLD analysis project Ga0181538, IMG submission 119773) | Peatland microbial communities from MTU Mesocosm Facility, Houghton, MI, USA - PEATcosm2014_Bin23_30_metaG | ecosystem: Environmental > Terrestrial > Soil > Wetlands > Peat | place...
GGTGAAGGCTTATGCCGTGGATTTGGGGACAAACTTTTCGACGACCAACAGCGTGAGTTTCGTGTCGAGCAATGCGTTCAAGCTGCAACTCGCCTTTACGACGGTGCAACCACTGGCGACCAATGGCCTGAACTTTGCGCTGCAAGTTTCGCCGGGGCTCAACGGCCACGTCCAGGTTTCGACAGACCTCGTGAACTGGGTGGCGCTGACTAATTTTGTGGGCACCAATGCCACCCTCAATTTCCGCGACGCGGCAGCAACGAATTTCAACAACCGCTTCTACCGGGCGGTGTCGCCGTGATTCCGCTAAGGCTGTGGTTTCTGGTCAGAAAACAGATAAAGCGCAGGTGGAAAACCGGGTGACGCCGTCCGAGGACACATCAATATTCGCAATTCTGAACATTACGATTTATCCCGATTAAGCTTGTGCATCTCAAGCACGGGTGTAGTTTGAATTGCTAACGGAGCATCGTTTACCAGGTGTCCGACTGCCCCTCGTTTGGGGGTTTTCCCTCTCCTTTTATTCCCTGCACTGCAAGGCCCGAGCTGCATCAGCGGCCCGGAATAGACCAAGGTCAGGACCAGAAAAACATAATTATGACAATGAACACAGGAAAGTATCCATCCTCCGGTTCACGCGAACCGGGAACCGTGAAACCAACGCAAGCTGCGGCTACTGTCGCTGTTTTGCACAACCCGTCAAAGAAGGCCAAAGCGGCTCCATCCCCGGCGGAAATCAGCATGAAGGCCTACGAAATTTGGCTCTCGCAAGGGCAGAAACAGGGCTTTGACCAGGAACATTGGTTCCAGGCTGAAATGCAGTTGAGGTCCGCGTAAAAGGTTTATCGCGTTCTACGCGGCGATGTCTCACGCGGTGGAGGTTGAAGGTTGAGGGTCGCGGAATTGCCCCTTCGCCAAGGCTCCCGTCTGTCCCCCTAAAGCAGGATTTGACGCGATAAGTTCGCCGCGATGAGGAAAGTGGAATGAAGAATGCGGACTGAATTACGGCGGCAACAGAATCGAGGGCGGAAAAACATTGGACACCGAGCATTCAACCGAAATCGCCGGGTCGGAGAGTCAGCGCAAAACGGCGTTGATTGTGGAGGGCGGAGCCATGCGCGGGGCGTGGGCGGCAGGGGTGCTGGCCTTTCTGCATGAAACCGGACGGCGCCAATACGACCTCGTCTATGCGGCTTCATCCGGCGCTTGTTCGGCGGCTTATTTTGTCGCCGGACTGTGGGAACCGGGCCTGACCATCTGGCGCGAACTGGCCAGCAAGGTGGTGCGCAAAACCAACTTCCTCCACCGTAAACCCGTTATTGACCTGGCGTACCTGGTGGACCATATCATCCGAAAACACGTTCCGCTTTCGGTCGAGGCGCTGCAAAACGCGCCCACCCGCTTTTTCATCGTCTTGACGGATTGTCATACGGGTGGACCAGTCTATTTCCACGTTTGCGATGACCGGGTCTTTGCCGCCCTCCGCGCCACTTCTTCCCTGGCCCTGGCGACGCGCGGGTATGATTTCGTGGACGGCCATCCGTACGCCGACGGCGGGGTGTCGGACCCCATTCCCGTCCGGCGCGCGATTGCGGATGGCGCAACGGACATTACCGTGGTGCTCACACACAAACTGACTTTCCGGCTCAAGCCAATACCGCGCTGGCTGGGGAAGGTTGCCTACCCGGAATTTCCCAGGGTGGCCCGGGTCTGGACGGCCCGGCAAAATGTTTATTACAACGCCGCGCTCGAACTGATGAAACATCCGCCGGCGGGCGTGCGCATCCAGGTGTTCAGTCCGCTCCGACGGCTGCCTGTGGGCTCCTTTACCATCGAGCCGAAACGAATCGAGGCCGCCCTGATTCTGGGACATGACGAGGCGCTGGAACAGGCGAAGCGAAGAGTGTGACCCGGCTTCGCTCCGCTACGGCGTGGCTGGAAGCCGAGCCGTTTCCGTTTCACTCCGCCGCGCCAGGGAATTGAGAGCAGGAAAGCGAGGGCGAGGAACCGTCTTTTCCCGCAAAGCAGGATTCGACGCGACAGGCGAGGACGATTCTGGTTTTTTCCAGAGTGTCTTAAAAAACTTCCGCCTTCAGACCGGTTGCCTGGCGCACGTTTTGCGCAATCTGCGACAGTGTCTTCAACGGCAGATGCCCGCATTCGGCGTGCGACATCGGCCGCGCCGCGGAGTAAATCTGCACCAGCGATATCTGCGCGCCGTCCGCCTTCAGTTCCTTCAGCCGCTGGGCATACTGTTCGATTTCTTCGAGCGGCGGTTCCTCGCCGTTGATAGCCGGGAACAGGCTTTGAATGACCACCGGACGTTGCCGCGCCAGCGACAGGATATTTTTCAGCACCTTTTCCAGTGACACGTTGCCACGGTTGACCTTGTTTAAAAAGGCCTGTGTGCCGCCGTCGAGCTTCGCCCAAATTTCATCGGACTTGGTCAGGTGTTTCAAACCTTCCTGCACTTGCGGCCGATCCAGGCCGGTCGCGTTCGTAATCAACACGATTTTGAAAAACGGGTAGCCGCCCAGCGCCCGGACCCTCACGACTGCCTGCACAGCTTCGGTGAAATTGGGCGTCAAGGTCGGCTCACCGTCGCCGCTCAGGGCGACGTGGCGCAGTTGCAGCAATTCATCCGGTAACGCCTGGTAAGCAGGACGCTCACGCAACCGTCCCTGGTGTACAAATGTGAGCGTCCGGCGCAGTTCATCGCCCATCGCGTCCACGTCCAGCGCCAGTTCGCGCGGCGGCGTGCGGCGGTCCACCTCGCAATACACACAGTCGAAATCGCAGTGCTGGTCGGGGTTCATGTTCACGCCCAGCGACAACCCGCGGGCGCGCGGGGAGATGACCGCATAAACAAAGCGGTTGTTCAGAAAATCGCGCGGCCGGTCGAACGCCGTTTCCCGCATGGGGGTGTGATGCATGGGCGCGGGCCGTCTCTTGTCCGACCCATTTTGCGCTGCTGCCTTGCTGTTGACTTCTTCCACAATTCTCACACTGCAAGTTAAGCGTACCCCCGATTGGATACTACACGGTTATTGTCAAAGTCTTGACATGCTTTGCATGGCCCGATGTTGGGATTTGAGCGACGATTTGCAGGCCAACAGAACAGCCGTACCGGCTTCGCCCAAATTTTGGCAATGAAGAAACATTTCTTGTCAATTGGTGCATCCCGCTTGGATAAACGCGGACGCCTGTCGTAATTTATATGCATGAACGCAAAGGAACTTGATGCGGCCCAAAAGCCCGACCGGGCGGCCTGGCTCAAGGGCGGGAACGCGGTCTGTTCGAAACCGCCGTCCAAGCCGGCGGGACGGATTTGGCGGCTGGTGTTGCTGGGGGCACCGGGCGTCGGCAAGGGAACGCAGGCGGAGTTGTTGTCCGAGCGGCTGGGCGCCTGCCAGTTGTCCACCGGCGATGTTTTCCGCGCGGCCAAGTGCCTTGCGGAAGGCGAACGTTCGCCCGCCTTGAAGGCTGCTTTGCAGTACATGGTTCGCGGTGATTTGGTGCCTGATGAAATTGTACTGGCCATCATATTCGAGCGGATGCGTTGCCTGCACTGTTGCGGCGGTTTCCTGCTGGACGGTTTTCCCCGCACCGTTGCCCAGGCCGAGGTGTTGGAAAACCTGTTGAAAAAGGAAAACGTGCCGTTGACCGCCGTGCTCAATTATGAACTGCCTCTCAACCAGATCGTGGCCCGGTTATCGGGCCGCCGCACGTGCTCCAAGTGCAAGGCGGTTTTCCATGTGACGAACATGCCGCCCCGCGTGAAGGGCATTTGCGACCACTGCGGCGGGGAACTGATTCAACGCGAGGATGACCGGCCCGAATCCGTCCGCGTGCGGATGGCGGCTTACGAAAAATGCACCCGGCCGCTGATTGATTTCTACCAAAAACGCGGATTGCTCGTTTCAATCAAGGCGGAAGGTTCGCCCGAAGAAATCTATCAGCGCACACGCTCACTCGCCCTGGTGTAATAGCGCATTCAACAAATCCTCGGCAACTGCTCGCCGCTCGGCATGTCGAGAATCCGGTTTGCGCCAATCGCGCTTTTCAACGTGACCAGCGGCGCGGAACTTTCGGCCACCCTGCCGATTGCCGCCGACCCCGTGCCCATCGCATGGCCACGCATGATCTGCAACGCGCGTTCCGCATCTTTGGCCGCGATAAAGGCAATAAACCGTCCTTCGCACGCGACGTGCAATGGGTCGAGGCCGAGCATCTCGCACGCGGCGTGGACGTCTTCGCGCACCGGCACGGATTTTTCCACGATTTCGATGCGCACACTTGCCCCCTCGGCGATTTCGTTGAGCGCACTGGCCAAACCGCCGCGGGTCAGGTCGCGCAGACAATGAATTTCGATTCCAGCTTTGAGCAACTCTAAAACAATCTCGTGAACGGGCGCGGAATCGCTTTCGATGGTGCTTTCGAATTGCAGTCCTTCGCGCACCGCCATGATGGCCATGCCGTGCCGGCCCAAATCGCCACTCACCAGCACGGCATCGCCGGGCCGGACAGTCTTGGGTGCGATGACGAGTCCCGTATTGCGGTATTCGATGATGCCAATGCCGGCGGTGTTGATGAACAAACCGTCGCCCTTGCCCTTGTCCACGACCTTGGTGTCGCCGGTGATGATTTGCACGCCGCACCGTTGCGCCCCGTCGCGCATCGAGCAGACGACCCGCCAGAGCGTGTCCATCGGCAGGCCTTCCTCGATGATGAACGCGGCGCTGAGGTAAACCGGGCGCGCGCCGCTCATGGCGAGGTCATTCACCGTGCCGTGCACGGCCATCGAACCGATGTCGCCACCTGGAAAAAACAACGGCCGCACGACGTAGGAATCGGTCGTAAACGCGAGCGTTTTGCCGGTCCATCCAACTACCGCCGAATCGTGCTGCATTTCGAGCAGCGTATTGCCAAACGCCGTCAGGAACATTTTGCCGATGAGCTGGTGCATCAGCTTCCCGCCGCCGCCATGCGCCATCAGCACGTGCGGATATTGCGAGATGGGAATCGGACAGGCCGGCGCGAAGTTTTTGTTTGGCTTCATGTTTACCTGTTATTTACGATTCACAATTTACGCGCCGGTTCCAAATTCGAGGATGATTCGTAAATCGTAAATCGCATATCGTAAATTAAAATCGCCGATAGCGGTAATACGCCGCACACGCGCCTTCGCTCGAAACCATGGTTGCGCCGAGCGGATGTTCCGGCGTACAGCGTGTGCCGAACGCCGGGCATTCGTGCGGTTTGATTTGTCCCTGCAAGACCAGCCCGCTGAGGCATTCGGTCGGCTCCTCCACGTGATGATCGGCCAGACCGAATTTCTTTTCGGCGTCGAACGCGGTGTAGGCATCGTTCAAACCGAGACCGCTCTGGGGAATTTCCCCGACGCCGCGCCACTTGCGCGGCACGACCTTGAATACCTTGCGGATGAGTTCCTGCGCGGGCTGGTTGCCTTCACGGCGCACCGAGCGGGTGTATTGGTTTTCGACCTCAGCCCGGCCGGATTCAAGTTGCTGCACGACCATGAGCACGCCCTGCAAAATGTCCAGCGGCTCAAAACCGGTGACGACAATCGGCACGTGATATTTCGCCGCGATGGGCGGGTATTCCTCGTACCCCATCACGGTGCAAACGTGCCCGGCGGCGAGAAAACCCTGCACCTTGCAGTTCGGCGACGACAACAGCGCCTCCATCGCTGGTGGCACCAGCACGTGCGAGATGAGCATCGAAAAATTCTTCAGCCCCTTTTGCGCGGCCTGATAAACGGCCATGGCCGTCGCCGGCGCGGTGGTTTCAAAACCGACACCGAAGAAAACGATTTCTTTCGCCGGATTTTGTTCCGCGAGTTTCACGGCGTCGAGCGGTGAATAAACAATGCGCACGTCGCCGCCTTTGGCTTTGACCGAAAGCAAATCCGTCGTGCTGCCCGGCACGCGCAGCATGTCGCCAAACGAGCTGAAGATAACGCCGGGGCGCGCGGCGATTTCGAGCGCCTTGTCAATGATTTCGAGCGGCGTCACGCACACCGGACAGCCCGGCCCGTGAATGAGCGTGATGTGTTTGGGCAACAATTCGTCAATGCCGAACTTCACGATGGCGTGCGTCTGGCCGCCGCAGACTTCCATGATGTTCCACGGCTGCGTCGTGAGGCGATGGATTTCCCGCGCCAATTGCTGCGCGCGTTCACCGTCGCGATATTCGTCGAGGTATTTCATTTTTTACCCCGACCAGGCGATGCGTCAGCCTCGTTGTCTTCCAACTCACCGAGTTCCTCCATCTGTTTCAGGTAATCAAAAATCTTGTGCGCCTCGTCTTCGTCGAGCCGGCTGAGGGCGAAGCCGACATGGACGATGACGTAATCGCCGACCTTTGCCTCCGGCACATAGGCAAGGCAGGCTTCCTTGAGGACGCCGCCGAAATTGATTTTGCCCGTGCGCGACATCGGGTCGTCGCCGCTGATGCTTTCAATTTTTCCCGGAATGGCCAGACACATGCTCCTTCAATCTAACCGCTTGTACGTAGCGCGGCAATGACTTGTCCCAGGGCAATTCCGCCGTCGTTAGGCGGCACGCGCTGGTGCCAACACGGCTGGAAACCTTCCGCCTGCAAACGCCGCACCGCACGCTCCGTCAGATAACGATTCTGAAAACAGCCGCCGGAAAGCACCACGCGGTTCTGGCCGACGCGGTTGGCGACGGCGACGATGGCCTCGGCCAAAGTGTTATGGAACCTGGCGGAAATGAGGCCAACGGAAACGCCGGCTTTCACATCGGCCAGAATCGTTTCAATCATCGGTCGCCAATCTAAAATAATTTCGGAGTTTGGAGTTTGGAGTTTGGAGTTTGGAGTTGCGGTGGGGCGAGCGTCCCCGCGAGCCGCATTCCGCAATCTGCAATCTGCAATCCGCAATTCATAAGCTTCGTCGGTTTTGACCCCCACCAACGCGAATTCGAGTTCCATCGCTGCCTGACCTTCAAATCGGATCCGCTGGCGGAGATTGACGAGCGACGCCACGGCATCAAACAGCCGGCCCATACTCGTCGTCACCGGCGAATTCAATTTCTTGTCCAGCATCGTCTTCAGCGTGGCCAGTTCCGCCGCGGAAAATGCGGCAAGGGGAGCGCACACGCCTCGCGTGCCGGCCGGCGCGCCCCCGTGCCGGCCTCTGGTTTGCTTGCCAAAGATCTTGTCGCCGGCAATTTCGTAAAGCAATCCGAGCGCGGTGCGGCGCGGTTCCTTGACCGCCTTGTCGCCGCCGGGCAACCGGAACGGGCGCAAATGCGCGACACGTATGAAAGTTTCGTTTGTGACGAGGAAAAATTCACCGCCCCAAACCGTGCCATCGAGGCCGTAACCGGTGCCGTCCCACGAAACGCCAAGCACGGGCGGCTCAATTTCATTCTCCGCCATGCAGGACAGGACATGGGCAATGTGATGCTGGACGCCAATGTAGCGCGGTTGGAGTTCAAGCTTTAGCTTGCCCGCTGGCTGTGCTTTCGGAACACGCTGAAACGTGAACTCCAACGAGGACGCCTGCGCTACAATTTCGCGCGCAAACCTGGCCGAGAGATAATCCGGATGCAAATCGGCGGCGATGATTTGTGGCTCGGCATCGTAAAGTTTTTGAAAATCGGCGATGACACGGCGGAAGGCGGTGTGCGCCTGTTCCGTTTCCAAGTCGCCGATGTGCTGGCTGATGAAAACCTGATTACCGACCGAAAGTGCGACAGTGTTTTTCAGATGAGCGCCCACCGCCAGAATGATTTCGGAGTTCGGAGTTTTGGCAGGGCGAGTGCCTGTCGAGCCGTAGCCTAGCGAAGGCTGATCCCCGCGAGCCGCATTTCGCTCTTCGCACTTCGCACTCCGCAATTGAATGGGCAGCGGCGCATAGCCTCTCGCCCGGCGCAAAACCAGCTCGCGATCCAGCATCACGCGCACAATCGAATCGTCCACGTGGCGGACAATCGGACGATTGTGAACGAGAAAAACATCGGCGATTCCACCAAGCCGCCCCAAGGCTTCGCGCTCGTCCGTGCAAATCGGTTCATCACTCAAATTGCCGCTGGTGGCCACGACCGGAAGACCCAGTTCGGCCATCAGCAGATGGTGCAAAGGCGTGTAGGGCAGCACCACGCCGAGGCAGGGATTGCCGGGAGCAATGGAATTGCCGATTGCCGATTGTCGATTGCCGATTCTTTTCAGCAGGACGATCGGTGATTCGGGCGAGCACAACAGCCGTTCTTCCAATGGTGAAACTTCACATTCAGCCTTCACACTTTCCAGTGACGGGAACATGAGTGCGAACGGTTTTTCTTCGCGATGTTTTCGTTTGCGCAAGAGCCGGATGGCCTCGTCATTGCGCGCATCCGCCATAAAATGAAATCCGCCCAGCCCCTTGACGGCAACAATTTTGCCGGCACGAATGGCCGTGGCGGCGGCAAGCAAGGCAACATAGCCGCGCTCGTGAGAGCGCGGACTTTCCGCGTTTTTACAAACGCGGCTACCCAACCACAACTCCAGCCGTGGGCCGCAAACCGGGCAGGCGTTGGGCTGCGCATGAAAGCGGCGATTGTGCGGGTCGTCATATTCGGCCTGGCATTGCGGGCACATCGTGAACGCCTTCATCGAGGTGTTCGCGCGGTCGTAAGGCAGGGATTTGATGATGCTGAAGCGGGGCCCGCAAATCGTGCAGTTGGTGAAAGGATAGCGGTAGCGACGATTGGTCGGATCGAAAATCTCGCGCAGGCAATCGGGACAGGTGGCAATGTCCGGCAAAACGAGCGCGGTTTTATCGCCGCCGGTTTCACTCTCGCGGATTTCAAAACCGGCGTAACCGACGGCATCGAGCCATGACGCTTCGAGGCTTTGAATGAAACTGCGCGCGGGTTTTTCCGTTTCGAGGCGGAGCAGGAATTTTTCGAGTACCGCGCGCGGGCCTTCAACTTCGATAGAAACGCCCTTTGTTGAATTGTTGACCCGGCCGGCGAGTTGCAGTCCGGTGGCGAGGCGGAAAACGAACGGACGGAAACCAACACCCTGCACTGCGCCACGAACGGCGATCTTCAATCGCGTTACTGGCGGCGCATTCACAAAAAAACCCTTTCAGCGCTCGATCTCGAACCTTTCGAGCACCATGTCCGTGGAGTTCACCGCTTTGACGTCCACTGACGCGCACTTCGGGCAGACGTCCGGCAGATGATGGCCGTGGAATTGATGGCCGCATTGGTTGCACCGCAGCGTCGGCTCCACCTCGGTGAGCTGGAGCGTGGCGCCCTGGACAAGCGGGATTTCCTTTTTGACGATGTCGAAGCTGAACTGCACATGGTCGCCGCTGTGGCTGGTGAGCGGGTTGAAACGGATGTGAACCAGTTTCACGCTCCTGGCCTTTTGCGCCTTGGCCTGTTTTTCAACGGTTTCCAGAATGGCGCGAACGAGATGAACTTCGTGCATAAATGAGTGTGCTGTGCGTTTGGTGTGGTTGTCAATTCACGAGCGGCAAAGGTTTTTGATTTCCCGCACGGCTTGTTCAAATCCACGTTGCGCCTCGGGTGAGAGGTCTTCGCCAAAGCCGAGTTTTGCGGCGGGAATCGTCAGCCACCAGGCTTCGGGGCAGTGGCCAAAAACGTCGCGCGCCAGCGCCAGCATCGTGCGCGGGTCGGCAGCATGGGCCATGAGCTGGGACGCCTCGCCGGGTTCAAGTTTGCGCAATTGCACTTCTTTGGGCGCGTCCACGGCGGCGTCCACGAAAATCACCATGCGCGCCCGGGAAATCGGCTCGGCGTGTTCGGGTGAAAGCTGCTGGCAAATCAGCGTGCGCACGCCGGGCAACTGGAGCGCCTCCACAGCTTCGGCGACCTTGGGACCGACGCCGTCATCGCTGCGCAATTCGTTGCCGTAACCGATGACCAGGAAGTCACGACCGGCTGCTGGATGAGATTTTTTTCTCACGGTCAAAAACTAAACCATTTGTGTTGAAAAAGCAGCGGGGAAACGGACCAACAAACCGTTTCCCCGCTTTGCCAGTGGGTGGAAGGAACTTATCCGCGCGCCACTTCGTTGAGCACGGCGCCATCCGGCGCGATGAGTTGCACGCGCAACGGCATCTGGCCGACGGCGTGTGTCGAACAACTCAGGCACGGGTCGTAACAGCGGATGCCGTGCTCGATGCGGTTGAGCATCGGTTCGGGAATATCGTTGTCGTGCACGTAATGCTTCGCGATCTGCGCCACGGTCTGGTTCATCGCCAGATTGTTCTGCCCGGTGGCAACAATGAGATTTACTTTCTTGAGCAGGCCGTCGCGGTCCACGGTGTAATCGTGGAACAGGGTGCCGCGCGGAGCTTCGCTCGCCCCCACGCCGCGCAAGCTGTTGATACCGGCGTCGGCGCGGAGTTCGTCGCTCAGCAGGTCGGCGTCGTCCAGGTAACGCTCGATGTATTCCAGTGACGCGAGAATTTCGATGAGCCGCGCATAGTGGTAAAGGAACGACGAGGTGACCGCGCCATGGCCCATTTTCTTGAATTTTTTCAACTCCGCGTCCGCTTTCGGCACGCCCATTTGCTCACATATGTTCAGGCGCGCGAGCGGACCGACGCGATACATGCCTTCGGGAAAGCCGAGCGGCTTGTAGTAGGGCGACTTTAGATAAGACGCATTCTGCACCGACTCGCCGATGTAATCGAAATACTTTTGCGGGTCGAGCTGGTCGGCAATAATGCTGCCGCTGCTGTCGCTGAACCGCAATTTACCCCCGTGATGTTCCCAGGTGCCGTCCGGCGCGACGAGGCCCATGAACAGCGACGGGAAATTGCCGAAGACCTGGACCTCTTTTTCATGCGTCGCGAGCGTCTTTTTGAAAAGGTCGAAAGCGACTTTCGTGGTGGCGAAGGCTTCCGGCAACCACGCGCGGATTTTCGCGCGGCCTTCCTCCGTCAGTGGACTGCGCACACCGCCGGGCACGGCCCAGGCGGGATGGATTTTTTTGCCACCGAGAATTTCAATGATTTCCTGGCCGAACTGGCGCAACCGGATGCCGGCGCGGGCGAGGTCGGCGTTGGCGGCGATCAGACCAAAGACGTTGCGCTGCGGCGGCGGCGTGTCCCAGCCCAGCAGAAAGTCCGGCGCGCTCAGGTGGAAGAAGCTCAACGCATGGCTCTGGACGATCTGGCCGAGGTTCATCAATCGGCGGAGCTTGTCGGCGGCGGGCGGGATGCTGACGGCCATGATGGCGTCGCCGGCCTTGGCCGAGGCGAGCAGATGGCTGACCGGGCAGATGCCGCAGATGCGCGGGGTGATGCCGGTCATTTCGCCGTAGGGCCGGCCTTCGCAGAATTTCTCGAAGCCGCGGAATTCCACGACGTGGAATATGGCGTCGGACACGTTGCCCGCGTCGTCCATGAAGATGCTGATCTTGGCGTGGCCCTCTATGCGGGTCACCGGATCAATGACAATGCGTTCTGACATAAAATCAACCAAACTTAAGTTGCGCGCCCTCGAGTTTCGGCGTTTCACCACTCAAAACCTGGACAATGAGCGCCTTGATGCGGTCGACCGGTGGCGGGCAGCCGGGCAGGAAATATTCCACGTAAACGGCTTCATGCACGGGCATGACGCGTTTGAGTAACAGCGGCACGATGCCGTCGGCCTTCGGCACGCACGGATTGTTTTGCGCGTTTTCGATATAGGCGCGCTGGAGCACATTCTCGTCGTTACCAAGACCCAGTTGGTTGCGGATGGCAGGTACATTGCCGGTGACGGCACAATCGCCGAAGGAGACCAACACCTTGGTCCGCGCGCGGATTTTGTGGAGAATTTCGAGGTTGTCCTCGTTGCAGATGGCGCCCTCGATGAGGCAGACGTCCACGTTCTGTGGATATTCCTTCACGTCCACGACCGGGCTGTAAACCAGTTCAATTTTGCCGGCGAGCTCGATGAGGAACTCGTCGAGGTCAAGGAATGACATATGGCAGCCGGAACAGCCGCCCAGCCAGACGGTAGCTAGTTTTAAACGCTCCATTGTTTTTTCTCCCGTGCGTTGACGATGAATTCGAGTTTGGTTCGGTCGCGTTCCATTTCGGATACCGTCGAACCCTTGTAGAACAGCGCGCCGGTCGGACAGGACATGACGCATTTGCCGCAGGCCGTGCAGGTCTCGGAATCGCCCCACGGCTGATTGAGGTCGGTGATGATTTTGGATTTGCCGCCGCGTCCGGAAACATTCTGGGTGCCCGCGCCCTCGATGTGCCAGCAAACGCGCACGCAGCGGGTGCAAAGAATGCAACGGTTGTGGTCCAAACCGAACAGCCGGTGCGTCGCGTCCACGCTCCATTTGGGAAAACAACCATCGTAGCGCACGTGGTCCACGCCCTGGCTGTAGGCCAGCGTCTGCAGTTCGCAATGGCCGTTGGCCACGCACACGGCGCAGACGTGATTGCGTTCGGCGAACAGCAATTCGAGCGTCATTCGCCGGTATTTGCGCAGTCGTTCGCTGTCGGTCTTCACGTCCATGCCCTCACTGATTTTGGTGGTGCAGGCGGGCAGCAGTTTGCCAATGCCCGCTACTTCCACGAGGCACAGGCGGCAGGCGCCCACGTCATATACCCCGTCCAAATGACACAACGTCGGGATTTTGATGCCGGCGTCGGTGGCGACTTCCAGAATGGTCGAGCCCTCCTCGGCGCTGACCTGTTTTTCATCAATCGTTAAAGTTTTGGCGGCCATAAAAAAAATTTGTCACTTCGTCACCAGTCCGGCCTCTTTGGCCCCCCCATTGCCGGACGCACCGTAGGGATCCGGCTGGAGCAGTGCCTCGTATTCATTGCGGAAAAATCGCAGCGTGCTCAATGTGGGGTTCGGCGCGGTCTGGCCGAGGCCGCAGAGGCTGGTGTTTTTCACCATCTCGCAAAGCTCTTCGAGTTTGGCGAGGTCACGCGCGGTGGCCTGGCGGTTGAGGATTTTTTCCAGCAGATGAAGCATCTGCACGGTGCCGGCGCGACAGGGAACGCACTTGCCGCACGATTCATCCACACAGAATTCCATGAAATAGCGCGCCACGTCCACCATCCTGGTGGTTTCATCCATCACGATCATGCCGCCTGAACCCATGATGGAGCCGAGTTTGGTGAGCGAGTCGTAATCCACCGGCGTGTCGAGCGCGTCAGCGGGAATGCAGCCGCCGGACGGACCGCCGGTCTGCACGGCCTTGACCTTGCCGCCGTCCGGCGCGCCGCCGCCCATTTCCTCGATAATCTGCCGCAGCGGCGTGCCCATCGGCACTTCGATGAGACCGGTGTTGGTGATTTTGCCGGCAAGCGCAAACACTTTGGTGCCCTTGCTTTTTTCCGTGCCGATGCCGGCGAACCATTCCGCGCCTTTGCGGAGAATTGGCGGCACATTGGCGAAGGTTTCGACGTTGTTGATGAGCGTCGGGCAATCCCACAATCCGCTTTCCGCCGGGAACGGCGGGCGCGGACGCGGCGTGCCCCGTTTCCCCTCGACCGAGGCCATCAATGCGGTTTCCTCGCCGCAAACGAACGCACCGGCGCCGATGCGGATATCGATGTTGAAATTGAAGGGTGATTCAAAAACGCCACTGCCGAGCAGGCCGAGTTGCTTGGCCTGTTTGATGGCCGTCTGCAACCGCTTGATGGCCAGCGGATATTCGGCGCGGACATAGATGAAACCCTGGGTCGCGCCAACGGCGTACGCGGCAATGGCCATGCCTTCGAGCACGCTGTGCGGGTCGCTTTCCAAAACACTGCGGTCCATGAAAGCGCCCGGGTCGCCCTCGTCGGCGTTGCAGATGACGTATTTCTGCGCGCTTTGCGTCTTGGCGACCGTGCCCCATTTGAGGCCGGTGGGGAAACCCGCCCCCCCGCGTCCGCGCAAACCGCTTTTGACCATTGATTCCACCACGGCCTTGGGAGTCATCTCGCGAAGCACGTGGTGCAACGCCTGGTAACCCTCGGCGGCAATGTAGGCCTCGATGCGTTCCGGATCGATCTCGCCGCTGTTGGCCAGGACGATGGATAATTGCTTTTTGAAAAAGGGATGGTTGAGGTCCCCGCGTTTGACCTCGGTCTTGCCGCCTTTCAAGGTATTGATCAGTTCCAAGGCGTCTTCCGGCGTGACTTTTTCGTAAAGCGTTTCCTGCGTATCCACACTCACCAGCGGGCCTTCGCAGCACAGCTTCATGCAGCCGACACCGCGCACTTCCACTTCATCACCCAGGCCGGCATCCTTCACCGCCTGTTCAAGGTTCTTTTTGACGCCTTCCGAATTGGAGGACATGCAGCCTGCGGCCATGCAGCAGCGGATGACCGTTTTTTTGCGGGCGGCCTGTTCCTTCTCGGCAATTGCGTTGAGATCATCAATTACCATTTGGGACCCATCCTTTCACGTGTTCGAGTGCGGTTTCAGGGGTTTGGCGCGGCGTGACCGTACCGTCATAGACGACCGCCGGCGCAATGCCGCACGCCCCGATGCAGCGCGCGGTCAGCAGCGAAAGTTGATTGTCGGGCGTGGTTTCGCCGGCCTTGATTTTGGCCTTCGCCTCGACGGCTTCGAGTACCTTGGCCGAGCCTTTCACGTAACAGGCCGTGCCGAGGCAGACGACGCAGGTGTGTTTGCCCTGCGGCTTGAGCGTGAAGAAATGATAAAACGTCGCGACGCCATATACCCGGCTGGCCGGCAGCTTGAGCCGGTAGGCGACAAACAACAGCAAATCGTCTTCGAGGTAGCCGAACAATTCCTGTGCCTTGTGGAGCACTTCGATCAGGGCATCCTGCCGATACTGATATTTCTTCATATGCGCTTCGAGAATCTTGAAACGCTTGTCGCCGCTGGCGTGCTGTTCCACCGCGGCCTTCTTGCTTCCGACTGGGACGGCTGGTGACATAAGTTTAACCGCAAACAACTTAGTGGCAGCAACAGCAGGTCTCTCCACGCAATTTGGTTTATATTGGACATATTTTGCATGAGGCAAACGAATTCAAAAAATTACCACTCCAGGGCAGCATCATGAACCTTCATGTCCTCCAAAAGTGTTCCTCAATCCCGGCTCGACGGGCGGCCAAATAACGGGCATCTTTTCCCAAAAAATGCAGAGTGTCCGAGGGGTTTTCACCGGAAGATGTTTTACAAAGGCACGTCTTGTGGATATCAAGACCGGCCTGTGAACAAAATTACAACGAACGATCGGAAAGCAATTTATGGCTAAAGCAACGAAAGCGAACAAATACGTTTATCTTTTTGGAAACAAAAAGGCGGATGGCAACGGTTCCATGAAACCCCTGCTGGGCGGCAAGGGCGCCAACCTCGCCGAAATGTCCCGCATCGGGCTGCCGGTTCCCCCGGGCTTCACCATCACCACGGAGGTTTGCACTTATTTTTACGCCAATAAGAAAAGCTATCCGAAAAACCTCGAACCGTCCGTCAAGGCCGGCGTGGCGTTTATCGAAAAAATCATAGGGACCAAATTCGGCGATCAGTCGGCGATGCCGCTGCTGGTCTCCGTCCGTTCCGGCGCGCGCGATTCCATGCCCGGCATGATGGACACGATCCTGAACCTCGGCCTCAACGACCAAACCGTCCTCGCGCTGGTCAAAGCGACGAAGAACGAGCGGTTTGCCTGGGACTGCTACCGCCGGTTCATCCAGATGTATGGCGACGTTGTCATGGGCGTGCAAAAGAGCGCCAACGAAGATCATGAACCGTTTGAAGTGGTCATCCATAAACTCAAACATGACCGTTATCACGCTGACATCGAAGACACGAAGATGACGGTGGCCGACCTCAAGGAGCTGGTGAATCGCTTCAAGGCTTTGATCAAGGAGCGCACCGGCAAGGAATTTCCGCAGGACCCGTGGAAGCAGCTCTGGGGTTCCGTGGGCGCCGTGTTCGGCTCGTGGATGAACGACCGCGCCATCGTCTATCGCCGCAAATACGGCATCCCCGCCGAATGGGGCACCGCTGTCAATGTCCAGGCGATGGTCTATGGCAATACCGGCGACAAGTCCGGTTCCGGCGTGGCATTCACCCGCGACCCGGCGACCGGCGAAAAGGTTTTCTATGGCGAGTTTCTCATCAATGCCCAGGGCGAAGACGTGGTCGCCGGCGTGCGCACGCCTGAACCCGTGGCTTTGCTCAAGGGACATCTGCCCGCCGCCTTTGCCGAACTCGAAATCGTCCGCAAGACCCTCGAATCACACTTCAAAGATGTGCAGGACTTCGAGTTCACCATTCAGGACGGCAAGCTGTTCATGCTCCAGACCCGCAACGGCAAGCGAACCGGCCTGGCCGCCGTCCGTTTCGCCATCGAAATGGAGCAGGAAAAGCTTATTGATTGGAAGACGGCGATCCGCCGCGTTCCGGCCGATCAACTGGATCAGGTGCTGGCACCCGTCTTCGAGCGCAAGGCGATGAGGGCCGCCAGATGCATCGCCAAAGGTTTGCCCGCCGGCCCCGGTGCCGCTTGCGGCAAGATGTATCTCAATGCCGATCGCGCCGATGCCGCCGCGGCCAAGGGCGAAAAGGTTCTGCTCGTCCGCAACGAAACTTCGCCCGAAGACCTGCGCGGCATGATTGCTTCCGAGGGCATTCTCACTGCGAAAGGCGGCGTCAGTTCGCACGCCGCGCTCGTCGCCCGCCAGATGGGCAAAGTCTGTGTCTGTGGCGCCGCCGCGTTGCAGATTGATTACGCGGCCAAGACCATGACTGTGGACGGCGTGACTTACAAGGAAGGCGATTTCCTCTCCATCAACGGCACCGCCGGCGAGGTCTATGCCGGCCAGCTCCCGACCGCCGCGTCCGAAATCGTCCAGGTGCTCGTCGAAAAATCGCTCGATGCCAAGGACAGCCCGACCTACCAGATGTTCGCGAAGCTCATGGGCTGGTGCGCGAAGGTGACCAGGATGCAAGTGCGCGCCAATGCCGACCAGCCGGAGCAGGCGGCCAACGCCACCGCATTTGGCGCGACGGGCATCGGCCTCTGCCGCACCGAGCACATGTTCTTCGGCGGCGACCGCATTGACGCCATGCGCGAGATGATTCTCGCCGGGAACCTCGAGGACCGGAAAAAGGCGCTGGCAAAATTGCTGCCGTATCAGCGCGACGATTTCGTGGGAATTTTCCGCGAATTGAAAGGCTTTCCGGCAACCATCCGCACGCTGGATCCGCCGTTGCACGAATTTCTGCCGCACGAAGACGCGGCGCAACAGGATTTGGCAAAGAAGATGGGCGTGCCGGTGGAAAAAATCAAACAGCGGGTCAAGGAACTGCATGAGTTCAATCCGATGCTCGGTTTGCGCGGCTGCCGCCTCGGCATCGTTTATCCCGAAATCACCGAGATGCAGATTCGAGCCATCATTGAAGCCGCCGTGCAGGTCCAAAACGAAGGCATCCCCGTAAAGCCGGAGATCATGATCGTGCTGGTGGGTTTCCCGAAGGAACTTCTCAACCAGCTCGAAGTCGTCCATCGCGTGGCCCAACAGGTGCAGGACGAGAAAAAGACCAAGGTCAAATATCTGGTCGGCACGATGATTGAAATCCCGCGCGGCGCCCTGGTTGCCGATGAAATTGCCAAAGACGCACAGTTCTTCAGCTTCGGCACCAACGACCTCACGCAGACCTGTCTGGGCATGAGCCGGGACGACTCGGGTACATTCATCCCGCCGTATCAGGAATTGGAAATCATCAAGAAAAACCCGTTTGCAACAATTGACCAGGCGGGGGTCGGTGAACTGATGAAAATCGCCGTTGAGAAAGGACGCATCACATGTCCGGACATCAAACTGGGCATCTGCGGCGAACACGGTGGCGACCCTGAATCGGTAAAGTTCTGCCATCGCATCGGTTTGACCTATGTTTCTTGCAGCCCGTTCCGGGTGCCGGTGGCTCGTTTGGCCGCCGCGCAAGCCGCTCTCGAAGAAGAGGCCGCCAAAAAGGCGAAGAAGAAGTAATCTGTAGCGGCGGTCTATGACCGCCGCACGATTTCGTCGCTCACCGAGCGACGCTACCACAAAGCCGCTCCGGGAAACCAGAGCGGCTCTATTATTTTTCGTCGTTTTTGTAATTTGCCTGCGATTGCCAAGTGATTAGACTCGCCTTTGAGTTTTAACGGAAAGATAAAAACCATGAATAAAAATCTCATCACGATCGCCGCCGTACTGGCACTGAGTCTGCCGTGGGTGGGTTGCAACAAATCCGGCAAACTGGGTACGGCCTCCACGTTTACGCCGCCCAGCGGTCCGGTGGAGTTGAAAATCAAATGGCCGCTGGGCGAACGCATCGTGCAGGACATGGACATGAAACAAAACAGGGAACTCGCGGTGCCGGGCCAGCCCGCTCCCGTAAAGCAGGACGTGACCATGGGGCAGGAATACGGACTTACGGTGTTGAAGGAAAACTCCGATGGCGGACATGAAGTGGAGATGGAATTCCTCAGCGCCCGGATGGGCGTGGCGACGGGAGGCAAGTCGGTGCTGGCTTACGATTCGGCCAAAAAGTCATCGGCCGACAGGGCGAATCCGGTGGCTGACATGTTCGGGAAAATTGTCGGCTCCAAAATCCAGTATTTCCTGAATGTCAGCAACGAGGTCGAGCGAATCGAAGGCGTGGATGAACTGGTAACCCGGCTGTCATCCGGCCCGCAGGCGGCTGCGCTCGCGCCCCTCAAGAGCACCATGTTTAGCGAGGGTCAATTCAAACAGATCATGAGCGCAAACCGTTTTATGCCGCCCAAGGCGGTGCAACCGGGCGACACCTGGCCAATCAAACAGAGTTTTGAGATGGGCGCGCTCGGCAACATCGGCGTTGATTTCGACTGCACCTTTCAAAAATGGGAAATGCACGGAAAACGCAACTGCGCCCGCCTTGAATTCCAAGGTACCTTCAATTCCACACCCGGTACCAATGCAACTCCAGTCGGGATGTCCATGTCCATCCTGGACGGCAACGCTTCGGGTGTGTCCTGGTTCGACCCGGAACTGGGGATAACCATTGATACCATCATGAACGAGGACATCAAAATGGTCATCAATATGCCCATGAATCCGCGGGGACGCACCGTTGCCGCCAGCCGGATGCAAACCATCACGAATCAGATGAGCCAGGTCATTAACATAAAACTGGTATCGGTAAAGTGACCCAGGCAGCTGGCTCTTTGCCAGAATCAAAGACGTTTCGTTCGCCCGGTATAGCGGCGGCGGTTCAACTGTTAAACGGCGTTGCCGGGTGCTTCCGGCCATTGCTGCGTTGTAATTTTTACGCCAGGTCAGAATTCGGTGCAACGCCAGCGCTGAGCCGTATTGGGCTTCAAGTTTGGAGTTTGACATTGCACCAGGTGCAGGCGTATTGCAGGGAGCATCAGCACGGGTTGTTTGCGGGCGCGGTGGAAACAGGATTTGGAGTTCCGGTCGGTGTGCCGGCGCGATGGAACTTATGAAGAGAACCATGCGTGAGAGCGGCAGAGGCCCGGCAGGCACCGGGATCATGTTTGCCGCACTGCTGTTGTCCGGCTTCGGCTGCCATTCGCGCCTGGAAGCGCCGCGCGCTGAATCAGGCACCAACCCGGCCGCGCCATCAACAAACGCTGAACACGGTTTGCGCGTCCGCACGCCAGCGGTGGCGGGGTTGTTTTATCCGGCGGACAAGATGGTGCTTTCACAAACCATTGACGGGTTGTTGGAACGCGCACCCGCACATTACATCCCGCGCCTGAAAGGTTTGGTTTGTCCTCATGCGGGTTACGAATTTTCCGGGCCGACGGCAGCAAGTGCCTACAAGACGCTCGCGGGGCGAGACGTCCAAACCGTCATTGTCCTCGGTCCGAGTCATTACGCCTATTTCCAGGGTGTATCGCTGCCGGACGCGGACACCTACCAAACGCCGCTGGGCGTTGTTCGTATTTCTGAGAAAGCAAAACAGCTAGTCGGGACCGGTCCCTTTGTTTTGGAGCCGAGGTGTCTGGTGCAGCGGCCTCCGTGGTGGACGCAGGCTCCGAAACCCGCCCCGCCTTTCGGCGAAGACACGCCTGAAACCTGGGAACACTCCGTCGAGGTTCAAGTTCCGTTCTTGCAAAAGACCTTGCCGCATTTCAAAATTCTGCCGGTCATTTTTGGCGACACCGATCCGGAGCAGGTTGCCAGGGTTTTGGCCGGGACGATTGACGACAAAACGGTGGTTGTGGCCAGTTCAGACCTGAGCCATTATCATCCTTACGATGTCGCCAAAGACTTGGACAATCGCTGTATCGGGGCGATATTAAACCTGGATCTTGACAGCATGAAAACTCAGGAAGCCTGCGGCAAGGCGCCGATCCTGACGTTGATGTGTCTGGCCCGCGAAAAGGGCTGGAAGGCGCAATTGCTGGATTGTCGCAACAGCGGGGATGTGACCGGCGACAAGGACCGTGTGGTCGGCTACACCGCGATCGCTTTTTACGCGCCGGCACCGGAGAATTTCGCGGCGCCGGAGAAAAAATTCCTGCTGGACCTGGCCCGGACGACGCTGGTGCATGTGGCGGCGAATGGCCACCTGCCGGAAGTCAGCGCCAAGGATGTGCCGCCCAAACTCGCCGAGACGAAGGCGTGTTTCGTCACGTTGACGGAGAATGGGGAATTGCGCGGTTGCATCGGCCACATCTTCCCGCAGGAACCGCTTTATCAAGCCGTCGTGGACAACGCGCAGAGCGCGGCCACCCGCGACTGGCGCTTTCCGCCCGTGCAGTCTGATGAAGTGGGCAAAATCAAAATTGAAATCAGCGTGCTGACGGAACCGCAGCCGCTACGCTTCAATTCGCCGGAGGATCTGCTGGGCAAATTGCAGCCTTACGAGGATGGTGTGGTCCTGAAAATTGGCTCCCGCGGCGCCACGTTTCTGCCGCAGGTCTGGGAACAGATTCCCGACAAGGTCGAATTCCTGAACCACCTTTCGGAAAAGGCCGGCTGCGAACCATCCGCCTGGAAAGGCAGGGAAACCGCCATTTCCATTTATCACGTCGAGGCGTTCGAAGAGTCCGAGTGAGGCCTCATGCTCGACCGCAGGCCGAACCCACCTGCCGTCAACAGTGAACGGCGGCTCATCCTGTTGGCCGTCGGCGCGCTGGGTGTTTCGTGCGTGATGACGCAACTGGCGATGATGCGCGAACTGCTCGGCGCGTTCAGTGGAAACGAACTGGTGCTCGGCCTGGTGCTGGGCAACTGGCTGCTCCTGATGGGCATCGGCACCTGGCTCGGCCGGACCTCCGACAAACTCCGAAACCCACTGGCCGTCCTGGTCGTGATGCAAATTCTGGTGGCGGTTCTGCCGCTGTTTCAGGTGTTCCTTCTGCGGACTCTGCGAAACGTCGTTTTCGTCCGCGGCGCCGCGGTGGGCGTCAACGAAACCGTCATCAGCGCTTTCATTTTGCTGCTGCCGTATTGCCTCGTGGCGGGCTATGCCCTGACGCTGGCGTGCTCGTTGCTGGCGCGTGAAGAGGGCGCTTTGGGCATCGGCCGCATTTACGTGGCGGACAGCCTCGGCAGCATTGGTGGCGGCGTTCTGTTCAGCTTCGTGCTGGTCAGGTTCCTCGACCATGCCGGCATCCTGGTTTTCCCCGCCGTGTTGAACCTGCTGGTGGCTGGAGCGATGGGCATTCGTGTCGGGCGCAAATTGCTCTCGATGATTGCAGGTGTTTTGGCCGTCGCGGTGTTGGCGGCGGCAGTTTTGATTGACCTGGACGGCATTTCCACGGGATTGCAGTATCCGCGACAGCACATTGTGGCGCGGGCGAACTCGCCTTACGGCAAACTGCTGGTCACGGAATCCGACGGCCAGTTTGATTTCATCGAGAACGGCATTCCGCTTACCTCCACCCGCGACGACCAGCATGTCGAGGAGGCCGTGCATTACGCGATGGCGCAGCGGCCGGATGCGCGCAAGGTGCTGCTCGTGGCCGGCGGCATTTCGGGCACGGCAAAGGAAATCCTGAAATACAACGTCAGCCGGGTGGATTATGTGGAACTCGACCCCATGATTCTGGAGTTCGGGCGGAAATATCTGCCGGAAAATCTGGCAGACAACCGGATCAAAATCATCAATACCGACGGACGCCTGTTCGTCAGGCAGACCAGCGAAAAATACGATGTTGTTATCGTGGACGTGCCCGAACCCTCAACCGCGCAACTCAACCGGTTTTTTACCGTGGAGTTTCTGGCGGAAGTCAAACGGACGCTTTCTCCGGATGGCGTGGTGTCCTTTTCCCTCGGGCATTATGAAAACTACGTCAGTCCGGAACTGGCGCGAATGCTGGCGTCGGCTTGCCGGTCGTTGAAGCAATCGTTCCCGAACGTACTGGTGATTCCCGGCGGGCGGGTTTTCTTCCTCGCGTCGGACGGCCCGCTCTTTGACGACATCGCTTTGCGAATCGAACAGCGAGGCATCAAAACGAAACTGATGAACCGGCATTACCTCGACGCGATGCTGGCCGCCGACCGGATGATAGACATGCAGCGCGCCATCGCACAACCGGCGGCATTGAACAAGGACTTCAGCCCGGTGCTGTATTATTACCACCTGCGCCATTGGATGAGTCAGTTTGAAACCGGCTTCGGCGTGTTACAGGTGTTGCTGCTGGTTTTGCTTTGCATCTATCTCCTCCGGTTGCGCGGAACGGCTTTTGTCCTGTTCGCCTCGGGCTTCGCGGGAACGGCATTGGAGATCGTTCTGCTGCTGGCGTTCCAGGTTCTCTGCGGCTCGGTCTATCATCAGGTCGGAGTGATTGTGACCGTCTTCATGGCCGGTTTGGCGGTTGGTGCGATGATGATGAACCGGCGCATGAAATTCCGGAGTAATGGAGTGAAGGAGTGTTGGGATGAAACCGGTCATGTGCCCGCCCCATCACTCCACCATTCCACCACTCCAACTGCAAAACATCTGGCTCTTCTCGCCTTTGCCATTGCCAGTTATGCCTTCCTGCTTGTTTTTTTGCTGCCGTTGCTGAACCAAGAAGGAAACTTGGCAGTGTCACTCTTGTTCATCAAGGCGGTCATTGCACTGCTGACTTTGATTCTCGCGGTGTTGCTGGGGATGCAATTTCCGCTGGCCAATCGGCTGGAATTCGACGGCACCGTTGCGGGCGCGTCGCGTCTTTACACAGCGGACTTTGTCGGCGCATTCCTGGGCGCGTTGCTGGCGAGCACGCTCTTGATTCCGTTAATTGGCGTGACCGGCGTCTGCCTGCTGACGGCGGCGCTGAATTTTTGGGGCGGCATTATGATTCAATTCCGAAAGGCGATAACATGAACAAACTCAACATGGTTTCTCTTAAAATGGTTCGCTGGAGCGGCTGGCTGTTGCTGCCGCTGGTGCTGGCCTTCCTGCTGACCGGTTACATCATGGATGGCCGCTACGGCTTCAGCAAACTGCTGGACGAGAAAGCCGCGCTGACGCTCCACCGCATGTTCCACCTCCCGTTGATCGTTCTCGTACTGGCGCACGTCGTGCCGGCGATGTATCTTGCCTTCCAGCGATGGGGCTGGATCAAACATCGCGAAGAGACGTAGCGTGAACTCCGAATTCCAAACTCCGATCCGCCGCGCCGAAGCGCAGCGAAGACGGGAGTCCAAATTTCGAGTCCGCTGTTCCGGTTTGGCGGGAGGAATGTCGCGTCGCACCGCCATCGGTCTCGGCGCAGCGGGCGTGGTCGGGCTGGCGGGCGCGGTTTCGTTCTTCGATTTCTTCGCCAAATGGCGCGAGGCTGAGGCGCCCGCCGACATCTTCAAAGGCGACGCGCCCACGGGCGAGCTTTGGGAACTGTGGCAGAAACGCGGCTGGGTGAAGGAGGCGCGGCATTACCTCAAGCTCGGTCGCAACGTCCAGTGCAAGGTCTGCCCGAACAATTGCATCCTGGCGCCGGGCGACCGCAGCCATTGCCGCAACAAGGTCAACTACGATGGCACGCTTTACACACTGGTCTATGGCAACCCGTGCACGTTCCACGTTGACCCGGTCGAGAAAAAGCCGCTGTTCCATTTCATGCCGGGCACATTGAGCTTTTCGATCGCCACCTCCGGCTGCGTCTTCCGCTGCCTGAATTGCCAGAACTGGGAGATTTCACAGAAGAAACCGGAGGAAACCAAGGACCCGCACGGTGAGGAACTTCGACTGACGCCACCGTTGCCGCCGGGTCTGACGATGGAACAACTGTCGCGGCTGAGCCTGTTCCCCGAAGATGTCGTGGCCGTGACCGAAGCACTGGGCTGCCCGTCCATTTCCTACACCTACTCCGAGCCGACGGCGTTTTACGAATACACGCAGGACACCTGCAAGCTGGCGCGCGAGCGGAAGCTCAAAAACATCGTCGTCACCTGCGGCTCGATTGAGGAGCGATCCGGGCGCGACCTGTATCAATTCGCGGACGCCGCGCATGTGGACCTGAAAGGCTTCGACGAGGACACCTACAAAAAACTGAACTCCGGCAAACTCTCTGCCATCCTCGCTACGTTGAAGGTGCTCAAGGGCCTTGGCGTCTGGGTCGAGATCATCAACCTCGTCGTGCCGACCTACACGGACAACCTTGACACCATCCGCCGGATGTGCGGCTGGATTGTGAAGGAAGAGGGACCGGACCAGCCGCTGCATTTCTCGCGTTTCCACCCGGAACACAAGCTCGCGCACCTGACGCCCACACCCGTCGAAACGCTGGTGAAAGCCCGCGATGCCGCCCGTGCCGAGGGACTGCACTACGTCTATATCGGCAACTTGCCCGGCCTCGAAGGCGCGGAGACGACGTGGTGTCCCAACTGCAAGAAAGCCATCGTCGAGCGCGACATCTTCGCCGTCACGCGCATGGAGATCGCCGACGGCAAGTGCCGTTTCTGCGGCGCGAAGATCGCCGGGGTGTGGGCATAAGACGAGCTCCTCGCCATTGCCTGTTCTTTTCTTGAAAAGAATGGCCGGGCTGGCATTCTTGTTTCCGAACAACGTGTGCCACCGGCGGCACAGGAGACTTGAACGATGTCATACCGAGCCTGGTTTCAATGCATCAATCCGGAGTGCGGAGCCACCTATCCGCTGAACTCCATCGTCTATCACTGCACGCGCTGCAATTCACTCCTGGAGGTGCAGCACGACCTCAAACAATTGAAGCGCCGCGACGCCAAGGGATGGATGAAACTTTTCGAGGACCGTTATAAAAGCAATCAGTGGCCCTACGGTTCCGGTGTGTGGGGCAAAAAAGAATGGGTGCTTCCCGAAATCAAGGACGACAACATCGTCTCGCTCTACGAGGGCAGCACGAACCTGTTCTGGGCCGAGCGCTTCGGGAAAATTGTGGGCGCGGACGAACTGTGGATCAAACTTTGCGGTAACACTCACAGCGGTTCGTTCAAGGACCTCGGCATGACGGTGCTGGTCTCGCAGGTCAAACAGATGATTTCCGAGGGCGCGCCCATCAAGGCCGTCGTGTGCGCCTCGACCGGTGACACCTCGGCGGCGCTGGCGACCTATTGCGCGGCGGCGGGCATCCCGTCCATCGTCCTCCTTCCACGCGGGAAAATTTCCATCGCCCAACTGGTCCAGCCGATTGCCAACGGCGCGCTCGTCCTCTATCTCGACACCGATTTTGACGGTTGTATGCGGCTGGTGCAGGAAGTCACCAGGGACGAGACGCTTTACCTGGCCAACTCGATGAATTCCCTGCGCGTGGAGGGCCAGCAGACGGTCGGCATCGAAATCGTCCAGCAGTTCGACTGGGAAGCGCCGGACGTCATCATCATTCCCGGCGGCAACCTGGGCAATGTTTCCGCGCTCGGCAAGGGGCTGATGATGATGCATGACCTGGGCTTGATTGAAAAACTGCCCCGCATTGTCGTTGCCCAGGCCGAGCGGGCCAACCCGCTCTATCGCGCCTACCTCCGTAACTTCGAAACTTTCGAACCGATGCAGGCCCAGAAGACCCTCGCCAGCGCGATTCAAATCGGAGACCCCGTCAGCTACGCGAAAGCCGTCCGCACGCTGAAGCAGTTTAACGGCATTGTGGAGCAGGCCAGCGAGGAGGAACTCGCGAATGCCGCGGCGTTGGGCGACAAGACCGGCATGTTTAACTGCCCGCACACCGGCGTGGCGCTCGCGGTTTTGATCAAGCTGCTCAAGGCCGGCAAGATTGACAAGTCCGAGCGCGTGGTGGTCATCTCGACCGCGCACGGATTGAAATTTGTGGAGATGAAAGTCAAATATCACCAGAAGGAACTTGATTTCCCGTGCCGCCACGCGAACCAGCCGATTGAACTGCCCGCCCGCCTTGATGCGGTGAAAGACGCGCTCAAGAAAGCGCTCAAGGAAAGGAAGGAGCTGGTTTAATGTCTAACAATCGGAATCTGAGGGTCGAGTTACACGAGACCCTGAACCCGGCAGGGCCGAGCTGCCGCTCGGCCTGGCGGCACGCAGCGCCGCCCTGCCGGATTTACAAAAGGGACAGGGGCCCGTGTAACTCGCCCCTCCGAAACCAGGATTTGTCCAATGACCTCTAAAATTCGCAAAATTCGTAAACGCGGCCCGGCCACCCTTGCCATTCACGGTCTGGAACGCCGTCCCAAGGCCCATCACGCCGTTTCCACGCCCATCTGCCAGACCTCAAACTACAGCTTCGATTCCATGGCTGAGGTGGTCGAATTCATGAAAGCCAAGGCCCAGGGCCGCATCATCCGCGAGCAGGAATACGGCCGCTACTTCAATCCGACCCAACTGGAAGCCGAGCGCAAGCTCGCCGCAATTGAAGGCGCCGAGCGGGCCATCCTGTTCTCCAGCGGCATGAGTGCGGTCATCCTGACGCTCATGGCCTACATGAAAAAGGACGGCCACATTATTTTCACCAGCGATTGCTATCGGCAGACGCGCGATTTTGCGACCAATTTTCTCACCAAATTCGGCCTGCAAAACACCCTCGTGCCGCCCACGACCGAAGCTATCGAAGCCGCCATCCGGCCCAACACCAACATCATCTTCACTGAATCGCCCACCAATCCTTACCTGCGCGTGCTCGATCTGCCGGCGGTGGTGAAAGTGGCGAAGCGCCACCGCGTGCTGACGATGATTGATGCCACCCTCGCCACGCCGTACAACATCCGTCCGCTCGAATTCGGCGTGGACCTCGTCATTCATTCCGCCACGAAATATCTGGGCGGCCACAACGACCTGCTGGCGGGCGTGACGTTGGGCGGCCATCAATTGCTCGAAGACCTGAACAAATTGGAACGCATGATTGGCGCGACGCCCGGGCCGCTGACCTGTTTCCTGCTCGAACGCGGTTTGAAAACGTTCCCGCTGCGGATGGAACATCACAACCGCGCCGGGTTGCAGGTGGCGCAGGCCCTTGAAAAACATCCAAACGTTGAAAAAGTCTGGTATCCCGGCCTCAAATCGCATCCGGACTTCGCCATTGCCAAACAACAGATGCGCGGGTTCGGCAGCGTCATCACGTTTCTGGTGAAAGGCGACGAGAAGGCGACGCGCAAGTTCATTGACTCGCTTGAGTTGTTTCTGATTACGCCCAGTCTCGGCGGTTCGGAAAGCCTGGTAACGCAGATGGCGACGATGTCGTTCTTCGATTACCCGGCGGAACACCGTAAGTCCCTCGGCATGGTGGACAATCTCGTGCGCCTGGCGCTGGGCCTGGAAGACCCCGAAGACCTCATCGCCGACCTCTACCTGGCGCTGGACCGGATATAGCGCGCCTTCAAATCATTCACGGGCGGGCGATGGACACGCAATGGAAGTATCGTTCAACCGTTGGTCAATGAGTTGCGCGTGCACGGCGGATTCAGGCTCCGCTGTGGCCGCTGGAGCGGCGATGACGGCCACGGGTAATGCATCTAGGGATACAGATAAATCGGACCAACCTCAATCAGGAATTCAAGCGGGGAACGGCTTGCAAGCCACACGGCGCTTGACACGCGTCGGCTTCGTGGCAAAAGTTTGTCTGTTGGTCAGCATTAGACGGGGTGCTCTGCGCCCGGTGAATGGCCAACCAGTAACTGCAAATATTCTATGAGTGATTATGTGAATTGGGAGATGCAGGGGGTTGAATACTCGAACTGCAATTGTGCCTGGGGTTGTCCCTGCCAGTTCAATGGCCTGCCGACGACGGGCAACTGCCGCGCCGTCTGTTTTGTGCAAATCGAAAAAGGCCGGTTCGGCGATGTGCCGCTGGATGGCTTGCGCTGGGGTATCATGGCGGCCTGGCCGGGCGCCATTCACTTCGGCAACGGCAAGTTCCAAACCGTCATTGACGAACGCGCCAATCCCGCCCAGCGCAAAGCCATCGAGGCCGTGTCGCACGGACGCGAAACCGATCCCGGCTCGCTCATCTGGCAGGTCTTCTCAACCACCATCACCGAATACTTGCCTACGCTCTACAAACCGATTGAGCTGGCCATTGATTATTCGGCCCGCACGGCGCGAGTGAAAGTGCCCGGGGTCGTCGAAGGCCGTGCCGAATCCATTCGCAACCCGGTGACCGGTGCGCCGCATCCCGTGCGCGTTACCATGCCGACGGGTTTTGAGTTCACCGACAGCGAAGTGTTAAGCGGCAAGTCCAAAGCGAGCGGCCCGATTGAACTGAATCTCGATGGGTCGCACGCGCATCTGGCGCGCATCCACTGGGGCACGCACGGCGTCGTGCGCTGAGCTTCCCTCGCGCCGATGGATGGCCGCACTTCTCTCGAATCCCTGCTGCGGCGGGACCGGTGGCTCGTTGGCGGCGCGCTCGCCGTCACCATCGCGCTTTGCTGGGCCTGGATTGTGCCCATGGCCCGCGACATGTACGGCGCGATGACCGGCCCGGCGGCCTGGATGATGACCGAACGTTGGGATTTCGCCCATCTGTCGCTGCTCTTCACCATGTGGGTGGTGATGATGGCGGGTATGATGCTGCCGTCTGCCGCGCCGACGCTGTTCCTGTATGCGGGCGTGATTCGGAAAAGCCCGGACGGCGAACGGGCGCCGGCGCACGTGTATGCGTTCGCGGGCGGTTATCTCCTCGTGTGGACGGCGTTCAGCCTCGTCGCCACGGTGCTGCAACGCGGGCTGGCGAACCTGCTGCTACTGACACCCATGATGGAGGCGCGCGGCCGCGCGGTGGGCGGTGCGCTGCTGATAATCGCCGGACTTTATCAACTGACGCCCTTCAAACGCACTTGTCTCGAATCCTGCCGCTCACCCGCTGCGTTCATTGTCCGGTACTGGAAACGCGGCGTCGCGGGCGGGTTTCGTTTGGGTCTGGCCCACGGGGCTTACTGCCTCGGTTGCTGTTGGGCACTGATGCTTTTGCTCTTCGTCGGCGGGGTGATGAACCTTTGGTGGATTGGCGCGCTCACGGTTTTTGTCCTGCTGGAAAAGCTCGCCCCGCTCGGCGCACAGGGCGGACGCCTCTCTGGTCCGCTGATGATTGCGCTGGGTCTGTGGAACCTCGCGAAGTGAGGTGATGGGGGCGTTAAGGGTTGAGGGAGAACGAATGGGAAACATCGAACATTCAACATCGAATGCCGACACGGGAAAATGGCGCGACCGGGAGTTGATGGCTGATGGTTGAATGAGACGGAGGGCGAAAGGATTCGGCTTCGCCGCAAGCAGCGCCGGCAACAGCAGCATTCTTTCCAGTGCGGAGTGACCCTGTGGAATCCATTCCGTAATGACATCCGTGCCGCTTTTGTGCAGGCGTGAATTAAACGGGTGAAAATTTTATATCAGAAAGACATGGTATCGGTGGGTTAATCAGTCTCGTGTGGACTTTGAAACTCAACTCAACTAAAACTATGCCCATGCGCTCGCCGGCAGTCCGTAAAATCGGGACCAGGGCAAATTGGCCCGACGTGCCGGGACCGTGTAACCAGGCAAATTAATTTTTTGCCTCATCCGCCGTGTTAACATGGAACTGAAATTCATTCTGGAATCGCTCCTGTTCTCCGCGCAAAAGCCTTTAAGCGTGAAGGAGCTTCATGACGTGCTGGCCACCGCGGCCGAAGCGGAGGACGCCGACGCCACCGCCAAATCGCTCGCCAAAATCAGGGAGAGCGAGCTGACCGCCGCGCTGGAACAACTGGCGCGCGAGCACGAAACCGCCGCGCGCAGTTATCGCCTCGCGTGCGTCGCGGGCGCGTGGCAATTCGTCACGCAACCGGAATTTTCGCCGTGGCTTAAGGCGCTGGTCGGGCAAAAAATCCGCCCGCCGCGGTTGTCGCAGCCTGCGCTGGAAACGCTCGCCATCATCGCCTATCGCCAGCCCATTACCCGCGCTGAGGTCGAGCAGATTCGCGGCGTGAACGTGGACGGCGTCATGCAAACACTGATGGAACGCGGGCTGGTCGAGTCCGCCGGCCGCGCCGAGGTGGTGGGCCGCCCGCCGACTTACGGCACCACGCCGTTGTTCCTTGAATATTTCGGCCTGCGCGGCTTGGAAGGTTTGCCCGCCGCGGACGAACTCCGCCGCATTACTATCGAAAAACCGCCCGCACCCGTCACGGCTGAACCCGGTCTGGCCACCAATCCACCGGAGCAATTGGCTTTAGAGGAAGAGGGCAAAGCGCAAAATGAAAATGCCGCATCGTCAGATTGAAAAAGCAAATTGAAATTCCCGAAGCTGTATTAAAACGCTGGTGGTGGCGCCGACTTGTGTTCGTAAAGTTCGATGAAGCAAGTCACACAACTCAACACAAGATTTATCCGCCAGAATATCCTTCATATGCTTTTTCATGGGAATGGAATGAGTGGCATCGTAAAGAAGAGCTAACAGCTTTTAGATTTGAACTTTTGCGTAGAACACACTTTCCTGATTTACCGGAATGGCATGCTATTGCAAATTGGTTGGCTAGCTGGATTGCCGGTATTCTTGCACCCAAACCAGAGCGTTCAGTTTGCTCTATATTTGGTCAAACTCCGCCACCAGGATATGCGTCTCTAGATTGGATGTGGGATTTAACAGCAAGCAACGAATCGCTCTGCAAGTTTTTCATTCTTATGATTAACGAGGAGCGGAGGAAAAGAAATTTGCCGACGAGTGACATAATCAGTCGGATTGTCGGAAATCAGCCCAAATATGGAGAAAAGCGTCGCGGGCAGCGAAATCGTCAAGTTTCATGGTTGGCGGTTGAAGCATATGACATCAAGGCTTACGGAGTGCGGGCACTAACTGATGGTGAACGTTCCAGATTATCGAAAGCTCGTCGTGAGATTGCTGTCTTTGAAACTCCGTTAAGAGAGGCCATACAACATGCAAATCAGCATAACCGCGCGAAACAGATTTGATTCTTCCTTCATAATTCATCATTCTTCCTTTGTTGTGAACATTTCCGAACATCGCACGGCGATTGACAGACTGGACGCGCACATTGTCCGGCTGCTCAACGAGCGCACGCGCCATGTGCTGGCCATCGGCGACATCAAGCTTGCGGCGGGCAAGGAGATTTACGCGCCGCACCGCGAACGCGCCGTGTTCGACCGCGTCTGCGGCCTCAACCAGGGGCCGATGACCGGCGAGCAACTCCGCGCCGTTTACCGCGAAATCATGTCCAGCGCCCTCGCGCTGGAAAAGACCATGACCATCGCGTATTTCGGCCCGGAGACGACGTTCACGCATCAGGCGGCCATCCGGCGGTTCGGTTCCAGCCTCAAATACTCGCCGCAAAAAACCATCGCGGACGTTTTCACCGAGGTCAGCAAAAAGAGCGCGGACTACGGCGTCGTGCCGGTGGAGAATTCCACCGAAGGCGTCGTCACGTACACGCTCGACATGTTCGTGGACAGTGATTTGAAGGTCGTTTCGCAAATCGTCCTGCCCGTGCAGCAATGCCTGATGAGCAACTCGGCGCGCAAGCAAATCAAAAAGCTTTACGTGCATCCCCAGTCGCTGGCGCAATGCCGCGGCTGGATCCAAAACCATCTGCCCCACGTGGAAACCATCGAAACGTCTTCCAACCCACGTTCGGCGGAACTGGCGGCGAAGGAAAAAGGCGCGGCGGCCATCGCCGGCATTCTCGCCGCCGAAAAATACGGCCTGCGCGTGCTGGAACAGGACATCCAGGACAACGCCGCCAACGCCACGCGGTTCCTCGTGCTCGGCCGCGAGTGCAGTCCGCCGACCGGCGACGACCGCACCAGCCTGATGGTCAGCATCGCCGACAAGGCCGGGGCGCTGCACGAAGCGATTGCCGCGTTCCGCCGTCACAAAATCAACATGACCAAAATTGAATCCCGCCCGAGCAAACGGAAGGCGTGGGAATATTTCTTCTTCATTGATTGCGAAGGCCACGCCCAGGACCGGAAAGTTACCAAAGCGATCCAGCTTTTGGGCCGGCACTGCAATTTTGTCAAAATCCTCGGCTCGTATCCCAACATGGAATAGACTTACCCTTCAAAACATTGTGACGTTCCGACACCCGCGCGCTGCAGGGGGGAAGCGGGCGGGAAGTTCGTACAGCTCATTCACGAAAGACAAGACGCATGTTTCAAGATTCTGACAATTCTCACGGCCGGAAACCGCTGCCTGGACCCGGACCAGTCTTTTCTGGCATCCCATCCAGACTGGTCGTTCGGGTGCCAAAAGCGGAACGTCCGCAAACTTTCACCAAGATTTTCCGCTGGCGTTTGCCCGCCGGCCAGACACCGGAACCGGCCACCGTTGAAATTGTGGGCACGTTCACCAAATGGCAGAAGGTGCCACTAGTCCCTGATGAGGCGCGGCACATCTGGCAGGTGACGCTGAACGACATTCCGTGCAACCGCACGCATCACTACATGCTGCTGGTGGACGGCAAACCGGTTCGCGACGAGAAGTGCGATGGCCAGGCCATCCCGCGCAACGCGCAGGAGGCGCAATATCAATTGATGACGGCTCGCGGCCCGCGTGTGTTGATGCTCTTTGCGCAGACGAAATAGTTTCGGCGGCGCATGGCCGGCGGGTCGAATCATGATTTCCTTGGACATTTTTTGCTTCACAGCGGGCCAAGGATGGTGGTAGGATGGCACCATGGAGTTACAGCAGAGCGCAAATGAGTTCTTCATCTGGGGGATTGACGATGCCCCATATGGCCCGGTGGAACTTGCGGTGTTGATTGACTGGGTCAAGGATGAACGCGTCCTGGCCGGCACTTGGATATTCGCGCGTCCGGACGGCAACTGGCGGCGCGCGGCGGATGTCCCCGAACTTCAGGTGCATTTCAACCAGGAAATCCTTCCGGCTTCCGACACGGTTTCCAGTTCGGGCATCAAACCCGGCTCGCTGCGGCGCATCAAAATCCTGGCCCAGCTCAACGATGCGCAGTTGGATCGACTGACGGAATTCATGGAAGTGCACAAGGTGCCGCAATGGATGGCGGTGGTGAAAAAAGGCGATGCGGGCGACGGCATGTACTTCATCCTGCAAGGCGAATTGCGGGCGCGGGTGATGGTCGGGGAAAAGGAGACGATTCTGGCCACGTTCGGTCCCGGCGACTTTTTCGGCGACATGTCGTTGTTCGATCGCGGGCCCCGGTCGGCGGATGTCATCGCCAATGCGGACAGCATCGTGCTGAAAATGTCCGATGTGGCGTTTGACCGGCTCACCCGGGAAGCGCCCGCGCTCGCGACGCCCTTCCTGCAGGCCACGGCCCGGACCCTCGCCGCCCGGATTCGCGCCGACAACCAGCGTCTGGACCGGGTGACCCAGCAGTTTCAGGCCAGCACCTGATTTTTATTTCAGCGCGGCCAAAGAGGCTGGTGCATTTTGAGCCGGGCCATCGAGTATAACGGTCGTTTCCGCCAATTTGAATGTGCCGCTGAGGCGGATGTCGCGCGAAGAACTGCCGATCAGGATTTTGTAGGCGCCCTTGTCGGCCACCCAGCCTTTTTTATCCGGGTCATAATGGGCAAAAGCGTTTCGATCAAGCACGATGGAAACTTTTTGTTTCTCCCCGGGTTGCAGGACAACTTTTTTGAATCCCTTCAATTCCTTGAGCGGTCGCGGCAGGCTGGGGCTGACCTCTTGCACATAGACTTGCGCCACTTCGGCGCCGGCGCGACTGCCAGTGTTGGCCAGGTCGAGTTTGACCGTTACGGGCGACCCCGGCTTGCCATGGTTACGAACCAGCTTGAGATTGGAATATTTGAACTGGGAATAGGAAAGGCCATAGCCGAAGGGGAACAGCGGCTCAATGTCTTTTGCATCAAACCAGCGGTAACCCACGAGCAAACCTTCCTGGTAAACCACCGTGCCGTTGGTGCCCGGATAGGCGTGGAGCGCGTGCGCCGGCGAATCGGCCAGCCGCTTCGGGAAAGTGCAGGGCAGTTTACCCGAGGGATTCACGTCGCCAAACAGGACGCGCGCCAGCGCGTTGCCGCCTTCGATGCCGGGATACCATGCATAGAGCAAGGCCGGCACCTGGGAAAGCCATGAATCCATCTCGACGGCCCCGCCGCCCATGAGCACGACAACGGTCCGGGGATTGGCCTGCACCACTTTCTGGATCAGCTCGTCCTGGCCCCCGGGCAGTTTGATGTCTTTCCGATCCGCCCCTTCGGTATCGTAACCGCCATGGTGATTCAGGCCACCGACATAAATGACCACATCGGCCGACTTGGCGGCGGCGACCGCTTCAGCAGCCAGCCTGGAACTGTCCAGGGGCGGCGCTGTTTCTTCAGTTTCATGCCGGAAGTCCACCCGTCCCCGACCGACCGGCGGATTGTAACCCTGGGCATAAATAAGCTTCACGTTGCCGCCGAGATAATTGCTGATGCCTTCAAGGGCGGTGATTTCGTACGCCGATTTGATCATTGCGGAACCGCCTCCATGGGCGAACTGAGCCACAGCATTGGCCCCGATGACGGCGATGGTTTTGGTTTGAGCCGCATTCAGCGGAAGCAAATCTTTGTTTTTCAACAGCACAAAGGATTCTTCGGCGATCTTGCGGGCGATTTCCTGATGTGCTTTGGTACTCAACGGGGTTGACGGCGCGGCATTCGTGGCCAGCGGCGCAGACGGATCATGAATCAGATTCAATTTAAACATCACGTAGAGATGTCGGCGCACCATTTCGTCCAAAATAGACACGGGGAATTTGCCGGATTTCAACCCCGCCAGAAACGGATTGGCCAGATAATACTCGTCGTAGTCCTGGTGGGACCCCATTTCGATGTCCATGCCGTTGAGTGCCGCCAGATCGGTGTGATGCACACCGCCCCAGTCCGAAATAACGGCGCCTTTGAACCCCCACTCATTCTTGAGAATTTCATTCAGCAAACGTTCGTTCTCGCAGCAATGCTGGCCGTTGATCTGATTATAAGCCCCCATGACCGTCATCACGCCCGCCTCCTGCACCGCGGCGTGAAATGCCGGCAGGTAAATCTCGCGCAAGGTGCGTTCGTCTATGATTTCATTGATCGAGCCGCGTTCATATTCCTGATTGTTCGCGGCGAAATGTTTGACACAGGATGAAACACCTTGAGCCTGCTCGCCTTCGATGTAATTGACCGTCATGCGCGAGGACAGAAACGGGTCTTCGCCCAGGTATTCAAAATTGCGACCGCACAACGGCGTGCGCTGAATGTTCACCGCCGGCCCGAGCATGATGTCCTTGCCGCGCTGTTTTGCCTCCTGGCCAATTACCGTGCCGAAAGCTTTGGCCAAATCCACATCCCACGTCGCCGCGAGCCCGAGCGTTGCGGGCATGGCCGTGGCAAAGTCATCCTGGTGGTTGAGAACAACACCATGTTCGCCGACTTCTTCGCGCACACCCAACGGGCCGTCGTCCATTATCAAGTCGGGAATGCCAAGGCGCGGAACGCCCGCGGTTGAAAACGGGCCGTTGGCGTGGACCAGCGAAACTTTTTCCTCCAGCGTGAGGCGGGAAAGCAAATCCCCCACGCGCGCGTCAACGGGTTTATGATTGTCGAGGTAGAGCGGTGGCTCCTGGGCTTGTGTGGTTTTTAAAATTGTCATTGCAAAAAGTAAAAAAAGACAGTGTTTAATTTCTGGAACCAGGCTCATAGTTTTCCTGTTTGCTTTATGATTGTGAACAAGACTTTGTCGCTGATTGCGGCAGTGGTTATCACTTACAAAACCCCTCGCCGTTCGGCAAGTGAATTCTCATCATTGAAAGACGGTTGAATCCGCGCCAGTCTCCTGACACACTCACGGGCATGAGCCATCTTGACCAGGCCCGCAAAGTGTTCGACATCGAACTCGCCGCGCTCAAGGCCGTGCGCGCCCAGCTCAACTCCGCGTTTGGCGGCGCGGTGGAAATAATTGTCGAAGCGCTCGGCCGGCGCGGCAAAATCGTCGTCGTCGGCATCGGCAAATCGGGCAACGTCGGCCAGAAAATCGCCGCCACGCTCACCAGCACCGGGTCCACCGCGGTCGTGCTCAACAGTGTGGATGCCTTGCATGGCGACCTCGGCATCGTTAACGACGGCGACGTGGTTCTGGCGTTGAGCTATTCCGGCGAGTCGGAGGAATTATTGAACCTGCTTCCCGCGCTGAAACGATTCTCCGTCAAAATGATTTCGCTGACCGGGAACGTGAAATCGTCGCTGGCCAGGCACAGTGACGTGGCGCTGAACGTCAAGGTTCCCCGGGAAGCCTGTCCCTTCAATCTCGCTCCGACCTCCAGCACCACGGCGACGCTCGTAATGGGCGACGCGCTGGCGATGGCGGTGCTGCAGGCGCGCGGATTCAAGCAAAAGGATTACGCCCGGTTTCATCCCTCCGGCGCCATTGGCCGCGCGATGTTGCTCAAAGTCGGCGACATCATGCGCGCCGGCGAACGCAACGCGGTGGCGGACGAAAACCTGCCGGTGAAGAACGCGTTGCTGTTGATGACGCATGCCAGGTCCGGCAGCCTGAGCATCGTCAACGCGCGCGGCAAACTCGTCGGCGTGTTCACCGACGGCGATTTCCGCCGTCACATGGCCACGGACGAAAACCTGCTGGTCCGGCCGTTGAACAAAGTGATGACGCGCCATCCGATCTGCATTTGTGAAAACGCGCTGGCTGCCGAGGCGTTGAAAATCTTCAACGAACGGAACATTGACGATTTGATCGTGGTCAACGCGAAGATGGAGCCGGTCGGTCTGGTGGATTCGCAGGATTTGCCCAAGTTGAAACTCATGTAGAGCAACCGCCACGGGCAAAGCCCCTTCCACGTGCAAAGGAAACTCAAACTTCAATCCCGGATTTCCCAAAAGGTCGGCTACAAATATCTTTTGCAACTGCCAAAAGATTACAAACCAACGGACAGAAAACGGTGGCCACTGCTGCTTTTTTTGCACGGCGCTGGCGAACGCGGCAGCAATTTTGCGCTCGTTACCAAGCACAGCCCGCAAAAATTGGCGGCGCGAAAAAGGGATTTCCCATTCTTCATCCTCTCGCCTCAATGTCCCCTGGAACAAATCTGGGATGATGACGCGTTGCTCGCGCTGTTGGATCACGTCATTGCCAGATACAAAATCAACACCCGCCGCGTGTATCTCACCGGCTTGAGCATGGGCGGCTATGGTGTGTGGAGTTTGGCCGCAAAGCACCCCGAGCGGTTCGCGGCGATCGCCCCGGTCTGCGGCGGCGGCAGCGCGGCGAACTTATTGATGGCAAACCGGGCGCAGTCGCGCGCGTTGCGGTCGCTCGCGGTCCGGGCGTTTCACGGCGCGAAAGACGACGTTGTGCCGCTGGCGGAAGCGAAAGTCCTGATGGCGGCCCTCAAAAAAGCGGGTTGCCGGGAAGCGACTCTGACCGTGTACCCGAACACCGGCCACGATTCCTGGACGAGAACTTACACCAACCCGAAACTCTACGAGTGGTTCTTAAAACACGAACGGAAGCAGGATAAATTTTCCGTTGACGCGGCCTGACCCTCGACCGCGTTCACTCCAGCCCGCTCGCCTTGCGCGCCCGCTTCAAAACCTCATGCGCCTTCGTCCGAGCCTTGGCCGCTCCGTCAGCCAGGATTTTATTCACTTGATCCAGATTCGCAGCCAACTCCGCGCGTTTTTTCCGCTGCTCTTCAAAATATCCCCAATAGCACTCGAACAATGCTGTTTTCAAATTGCCGTAGCCGCCACGCTCATCACCGTTTCGCAAACGATTTTCCCATTCATTTGCAAAGCTCGATGGAGAGACCAGCTTTAGAAGTTGCAATGCAATGTTTTTGTCTGCATCGGGTTTTGGCTCAGTTGGTGGGCGCGAATCTGTTCTGATGCCCATGATTTTTTTGCGGATGGCTTTTTCGTCACCGAAGATTTCAATCGTGTTGCCGTAGCTCTTGCTCATCTTCTGGCCGTCCGTGCCGGGCACCACGGCGACCTCCTCGCGGATTTGCGGTTCGGGAATCACGAACGTCTGGCCGTATTGCTCGTTGAATTTGATGGCGATGTCGCGCGTCATCTCAACGTGCTGCTTCTGGTCACGCCCGACGGGCACTACGTTCGAGTCGTAAATCAAAATGTCCGCCGCCATGAGTACCGGGTAGGCGAACAGGCCGTGGCTCGGCGCAATACCTTTCGCAACCTTGTCCTTGTAGCTGTGGGCGCGTTCGAGTAGGCCCATCGGCGTGACCGTCGAAAGCAGCCAGGTCAGTTCGGTCACTTCCGGCACGTCGGATTGCCGGAAAAAAACGGTTTTCTTCGGGTCAAGGCCGCACGCTAGAAAATCCAGCGCCACGTCCAGGGTGTTCTTGCGCCGCTGGGCGGCATCCGTCAGCGACGTCATTGAATGGTAATCGGCAATGAAATAAAACGCCTCGCCCTTTTCCTGCAGCTCGATGGCGGGCCGCATCATCCCGAAATAATTTCCGAGATGCAGCGCGCCGCTGGGCTGGATGCCTGACAAAATTCGCATAGGAGAAAGCATAGTGGGAAAACATTCAACGTCCAACATTGAACATTCAGCATCCAATGGAACATTGAAACAACCCCCTTGAACGTTGGGCGTTGAATGTTGAGTGTTAAATCCTTTTCAACATTCCTGTCTTCACTTCCCATTTCTGCAAATCCCGTCCCAGTTCCGCCGGCCAGTTTTCCTCGGTGGCGGTCATGAACACCTGGCTGCTCGTCCGGCGCGCGTGCTCCAGCAACGGCAGGAAACCACTGCGCCGTTTCACGTCCAGCTCGCCCATCACGTCGTCAATCAGCAAAATCGGCGGCGAACCGTGTATGCCTGCAAGAAATTCCGCCTGCGCCATTTTCAACGCGATGGCCAGCGTGCGTTTCTGGCCTTCGCTGCCAAATTGAGCGGCGGATTTTTCGTTGAGCAAGAGCTGCAAATCGTCGCGATGCGGGCCGACGAGCGTGGAACGATATGTCCGTTCCCGCGCGCGCGATTGCGCCAGTTCCACGGCGAAATCCTTCTTCACGCTCGGCTGATATTCAATGCGCAATTCCTCGGCGTCATTCGAGATGCGCCGATACGCCAGCCGCGACAAAGGCGAGAATTTCGGGGCCAGTTCGCGGCGGGCGCGGATGATTTCGTCGCCGAGCTTCACCAGTTCATGCGAAAAACTGTCGAGCGCGGCCTCGTCAATCACGCGGTGCTTGAGCAGCGCGTTGCGGGCGCGGACGGCGCGCATGTAACGTTGGAGCAGCGGCAGGTAATCGGGCTGCGTCTGCGCGAGCAGCAGGTCGAGAAACCGACGCCGCGCGCGCGCCGTGCCCTTGACCAGATGCAAATCCTCCGTGCAAAAGACCACCGTGCGCAGCACGCCAAGGTAGTCCGTGAGCTTTTTCACCGGCTGGCCGTCCAATGCCAGTTTGCGTTCGCGCGCCGACCAGAACATTTTGATTTCGCGCGTGCCCCGGGCAACGACGTTGCCGCCGACAAAATAGCCGTGCTGCCCGTGTCGGATCATCTGCGCGCCGCCGACGCCGCGGAACGAGCGCAGCGTGGCCATGAGATAAACGGCTTCGAGGATGTTCGTTTTGCCCTGCGCATTGTCGCCGAGCAGCAGATGGAAGCCGGGCGTGAAATCCGCGTCCAGCCGCGCGTAATTGCGGAAGTCGCGAAGTCGCAAATGGGCCAGATGCACGCGGAGAAAATAGGAGCGCGGACGGCTCGTCCGCGAGTTTTTTCAACGTTCAAGTTTGAGTTCAAGCTTCAGCTCGCAAGCGCCGGCGAGTTTTTTCGGCAATGCAAATCGCGATTAACATTGATCGAACCGATGCCCGCTTCCGTTTTTTCAATTGGCGTTGCATTTCGAAAATCTGATATGACTTACGCACAACGCCCATGAAACCTGATAAAAAAACAATTTTCCTCCTGATTCTTCTGGTTGGGATTGTTGTGCTCTGGGTCACTCATATCAAGCGGCCAATTCCACTAGACCAAGGCTGGTCGCAACCGATTGCCGTAACTGGCACTCAAAGCGCCGATATGGGCAGCGGCGATTTGTATAAATGGCACGATACACTGATCCTGATGCAAGGCCGATATGATTACTCAAGTAAATCTTCGACGTGCTCCATCATGATTCGCAACCAGGATTCCAGTAATTCCTGGACCCAAATTCAGATTTCAGATGTTCCAGGCGATTGTGCTTTCTATTGCCCGGCTTTTGATGAAGCCAACGATAGGATCATGTTTGAACGAGGTTACATTGAAAGTAACCAGTTGCACATGGGAGCCGTTTTTATCCACATGACCCCGAATGGTCCGATTAAAGTTGAAGCCGAAAGAAAATGGACACGGGATCAAGAATCACTTTTGGGGAAAACCAGTCCCAATGTGACGCTAAATGATCCTGCTATAATCGCTCGTTTGCTTAAGGAAAATCGCGATTATCCAGTTTTCGGCAAAGGCACACTCACCGAGTCAGAAGCATGTGTCCCATTTTCATTGAGAACCAAAAAACTTACTCCGCCCAACACCTTATCGAATGGCCCATATTGGAGCGGCCTTTTCTATTCAGCGGATTTTGGAAAGTCTTGGCAGATCGAAAAAGTAGCGGAATGGGATGGAGGTGAGCCAGAGATGTGCCGCACTAAAGGTTATTGCCATTATTTCGGAATGACCGGAGGAGGAATATGGTTTTCTCAAAAATCGGTGGATGGCGGTTCGTGGAGCGAACCAGAGTTCCTCACCGAAACATTCGCCGGAAGCAGGGGAGGTGGTGCGGTAGCGGAAAATGATACGGTTCATTTTTGCTGGCTCGACCGTCGCCATGAGAAATGGAGACTCAATATAGACAGGCCGTATGTCGGAAACTACGAAGTGGCGTATCGCCAGCGAAAAGATACCGACTCAACGTGGCGGAAAGACGTAATTGTGTCGAAAGGGATGCTTTTTTCTTATTGGCCTGGCATGTCAGTGGAAGGGGGAAAAATCGTTATCGCTTGGGTTGGCGCAATAAGTCAAAACGACGCTCACGATGTTTTCTACGCAACCAGCAAGGACGGCGGAAAAACATGGGCCAGACCTTTGAAAGTAACAGACCGTGCGAAAGACGGAATCACTTCCGAACGAGCTCAAGTTGCATTGCAGGATGGCATCATTCATTTATTTTACGCCCAAGGCCAATGGGATCGCCACGCGCAGGTGCGGGACCAAGGCGGATGGCCGGTTTATTACCAGCAACGGCCATTTCCAGATTGATACCCTTCAACCTCGTCTTGGCGTCTTTGCGCGAGATTGTTTCTGCGCTTTCATTTGGGCGGTGAAAAATGTTTTCATCCGCACATGGCGCCGTGCATCATTTTTGAAGATGAACATCTGCTGGTAGTCCACAAGCCCGCCGGCTGGAACACGCACGCGCCCGGCCCGTACATGGGCGAGGGCATCTACGACTGGTTGCGCCACCGCGAGCCCCGCTGGTCTTCGCTCGCAATTTTGCATCGGCTGGACAAGGAAACCAGCGGGGTGCTGGTTTTTGGCAAAACACCCTCCGCCAACCGTTCGCTCACGGAACAATTCACCCAACGGCGCGTCCGCAAAAAATATCTGCTGCTCACCGATCGGCCCGGGCCGAAACGGGAGCTCATCGTTAAAACCGCCCTCGTCCGGGTGGGCGAGAAATACGTGAGCCGGCCGCCGCACGCGGGCGCAGAAATCGCGGAAACTAAATTTCAGCTGGCGCCGAAGTCAGAATCCAGCATCCAGCATCCGGAATTTCAAATGCTGGAGGCCGAGCCGTTCACGGGAAAAACTCACCAGATTCGCGTTCATGCGGCGGAGAAGGGATTTCCGATTCTCGGCGACACGCTTTACGGCGGCACACCGGCGGCGCGCCTGTTTCTGCACGCGGCGGAAATTTCCTTCACCCATCCGGCCACCAGCAAGCCGGTAACGTTTTGCGCGCCGGCTGACTTTGTAGGAGACGAGGTGACGATTCTCAAAACTAAAACGGAAAAGTTAGAGCCTCCTCACGTCGGCTCCTACACATTGCGCGCCGCCTTTATTGAACCGGAAACAACAAACGCCTACCGCGCGATTCATGGTGCGAGTGACGGCTGGCCAGGGTGGTACGTCGAGCGGTTGGGTGATTTTCTGCTCTCGCAATCCGAACAGCCATTGCGCGCAGATCGGCGCAAAGAGTTGGCGCGACTGGCGAAAACGCTGTCCGCGCGCGGGGCGTATCACAAAATCCTGTCGCGACAGGTTCAACGCGCAGCGGTCGCAGGTTTGTCGCCACAACTTGTCCTGGGGGAAGCTGCGCCGGAGCGGTTCGAGATTTTGGAAAATGGTGTCCGCTTCGAAATGAGCTTCAACGAAGGCTATTCCGTCGGTTTGTTTTTGGACCAGCGCGACAACCGCCGCCGCCTTTTGACCGGTCACGTTGCCGCCAATTTCGACTTTGGACCTTGGACTCAGGACTTTGGACTTTTAAATTGTTTCGCCTACACCTGCGGCTTTTCCGTCTGTGCGGCGCGGGCGGGTGCCCGGACGACGAGCCTCGACCTCTCGAAGAAATATCTCGAATGGGGCCGGCGCAATTTCACATTGAACGAGCTTGAATCCAAAGCGCACGATTTCATTTACGGCGACGCGTTCGACTGGTTGCGGCGGCTGGCAAAAAAGGGCCGCACCTTCGACATCGTGGTGCTCGACCCGCCGACGTTTTCGCAATCGAAGGAACACGGCGTGTTCCGCGCGGAAAAGGATTATGCCAAACTCATCAGCGCCGCGCTGCCGCTGGTGAAACCGGGCGGAATTTTATTCGCCGCGACGAACGCCGCGGACTGGCCGCCGGAAGCCTTTCTCGCCGACATTGAAACCGCCGTCCGCCCATCGCGCCGGAAGATTTTACAGCGACATTACTGCCCGCAGCCACCGGATTTCCCCATCAGCCGTGGCGAACCCGCCTATTTGAAAACGCTGTGGTTGCGAATCAGTTAAAACGTGAAGCCGCCATCCAAACAGCCTATTGCTGAAAAGCTCCCGCGCCTGCGGCTCCGCATCACAGCGGCGGCGGAAAATCACATCCGTTCCGGTCATCCATGGGTTTTTGCCGACAGTGTGCGCGAGCAAAATCGCGACGCTAAGCCCGGTGAACTCGCCGTCATCTTCGACCGCAAGGACAAGTTTCTTGCCGCCGGTCTTTTTGATCCCGATTCGCCCATCCGCGTGCGCGTATTGCACGCCGGTAAACCGCAGGCACTCGACGTCGCATGGTGGACGGCACGGCTCGATGCCGCCGTGTGCCGTCGCGACGGGCTTTTTGAGGCCCGCACCACCGGTTATCGGCTCATTAACGGCGAGAGTGACGGCTGGCCGGGCCTGGTGCTCGACCGTTACGGTGCAACGTTCGTCCTCAAACTTTACACCGCGGCGTGGTTGCCGAGGCTCAACGAAATCGTCGTGCTCATCCGCGAACGGCTGCTGCCGGAACGAATCGTCCTGCGCTTGAGCCGGAACATTCAACGCACGGCCGAAAGTTTTGGCCGGGGCAGGCACGACGGGGAAATTCTGTGCGGGCCGGAATTGACAGAGTCCGTCGTGTTTTTGGAAAACGGGATCCGCTTCGGAGCCGACGTGTTGCGCGGGCAAAAGACGGGATTTTTTCTCGACCAACGCGAGAACCGCCGCGAAGCCGGTGAACTCGCGCGCGGGCGTGAGATGTTGAACGCGTTCAGTTTTTCCGGCGGTTTCTCTCTTTACGCCGCCCGCGGCGGCGCAAAGTCAGTGACCGATCTCGACCTCAGTCCCCACGCGCTGGCGGCTGCGCAACGGAATTTTCAGCTAAATTCCGCCGATCCTGCCATCGCCGGTTGTAGTCATGAATGCGTCCAAGCCGATGCGTTTGACTGGTTGGCTGGCGGTGACGCGCGCCGGTTCGGATTGATTGTCTTGGATCCGCCGTCGCTTGCCAAACGCGAGGCCGAACGCGCCGGGGCGATTCGCGCTTATACGCGCCTCGCCGAAAGTGGCATCCGCCGGCTCGCGCCTGACGGACTGCTGTTGGCCTGTTCCTGTTCCGCGCACGTGAGCGCGGAGGAATTTTTTGGTGCCGTGCGGCAGGCGGCTGTGAATTCCGGGCGGCGCTTTGTGGAACTGAAAACCACCCGCCATGCGCCGGATCACCCGGCGACATTCAAGGAAGCGGACTATTTGAAGGGAATTTTCCTGAAGTTTAAATCGCTAAAAGCAGTTTCTTGATTTCCTTCAAACGCGCCTTGGCGTCCTTTTTTGTGAGCCGCGGGAATTTGCCGCCGAGCGTGATGAAATCGCCCTGGCGCGTCAGCATCAATTTGTCGTCCTTCACTTCAATGACGGTCACGGCTTTTTCGCTGGCGAGAATTTTCAGTTCGGCCACGAACAACAGCATTTCCACCGGCGGCGGCAGCGGACCGAATCGGTCGCGCATTTCCTTCTGCAAACTTTCCAGCAGGGATTTTTCATTGGCCTGCGCCAGTTTGCGGTAGATTTCAATGCGGTGCTGCGGTTCGGTGACGTAGTTGTGGGGCAAGTTGGTAGTCGGTAGTGCGTAGTCAGTAGCTGCCCGTTCGCCGCCACTTGCTACTGACTGTTGACTGCTGACAACTGACTCATTTAAGAAATCCAGTTTCACGCTGACTTCAACGCGCCGCCTTACTTTCTCACCCTTCAGCGCGCTGACGCTTTGCTTGAGCAACTGGCAGTAAATCTCGAAGCCGACGGCGGTGATATGGCCGCTCTGTTCCGAACCGAGCAGATTGCCCGCGCCACGGATTTCCAGGTCGCGCATGGCAATTTTGAACCCGCTGCCGAGCGTGGAGTATTGCCGGATGGCGCTGATGCGTTTGCGCACATCGTTCAGCAGGCTCACGTGACGCGGCAACAGCAGATACGCGTGAGCCTGGTGCTTGTAACGCCCGACTCGCCCGCGCAGTTGGTACAAATCACTAAGGCCAAAACGGTCAGCGCGGTCAATGATGATGGTGTTAGCATTCGGAATATCGAGGCCGCTCTCGATGATGGTCGTGGACAGCAAGACATCTGCCTCGCCGTTGACGAATTTCGTCATGACCTCTTCCAGTTCGTCCGCGTCCATCTGGCCGTGGCCGACGACGATGCGCGCGTGCGGCAATAGCCGTTTCAACCGGTCGGCCATCGTCTGAATCGTCATCACGCGGTTGTGCAGGAAGAAAACCTGTCCGCCGCGGTTCAGTTCACGCTGAATGGCGTCGCGGATGACGCGCTCGTCGAATTGGGTGACGATGGTCTCGACGGGCAGGCGGTCGTGCGGCGGCGTCTGGATGGTGCTCATGTCGCGCGCGCCGGTGAGCGCGAGATAAAGCGTGCGGGGAATCGGCGTGGCGCTGAGCGTGAGCACATCCACCAGCGTGCGCAGGCGCTTGAACTTTTCCTTGTGCAACACGCCGAAACGCTGTTCCTCGTCAATCACCACCAGACCGAGATCTTTGAAAACGATGTCGTTTTGAATCAGCCGGTGGGTGCCGATGACAATGTCCACCCCGCCATTCGCGAGATCCATCACCACGCGCTGTTGCTGGCGACGGGTGCGAAAGCGCGAGAGCAACTCGATGCGAACCGGGTAATCGGCCATGCGCTCGCGGAACGTGTTGAAATGCTGCTGCGCCAGCACGGTCGTCGGCACGAGCACCGCGACTTGTTTGCCGTCCATCACGGCCTTGAATGCAGTGCGGATGGCGACTTCGGTTTTGCCAAAGCCGACGTCGCCGCAAATCAAACGGTCCATCGGTTTGGGTTTTTCCATGTCGGCCTTGGTTTCCTGAATCGCGCGCCATTGATCGGGCGTTTCCTCAAAAATGAAGGCGCTTTCAAATTCACGCTGCCACGGCGAGTCGGCGGCAAAGGCGTGGCCGGGTTGCGACTCGCGCACGGCCTGGATTTGCAGCAATTCGGCGGCGACATCGCGCACGGCGCGTTCGGCCTGTTCCTTGGCCTTGCCCCAGCGCCTGCCGCCAAGGGTATTCAACGGCGGATGCGCCTTGCCGGCGCCGACATATTTGCCGACGAGATGCGCCTCGGTCACCGGAACGTAAAGTTTCGGCGGTTCGTCGCCGGAATGGGCGGGCGCATATTCGATGACGAGGCATTCCGTACCGGCGTCTGGGGTCCGGGATCTGGCGTCTGGGGTTTCGGTTCGCGAGCTCGCGGGCAAGTTCTTCAGGCCGAGAAAGCGACCAATGCCGTATTGGATGTGGACGACGAGGTCGCCTTCTTCCAATTCGGTGAAATCAATGTCGAGCGCGGAGCGGGTGGCGAGCGCATGCGGCGATTTCAACCGGCGCGGACGCTGGATTTTGTAGCGGCCAAAAATTTCCGCGTCGGTGACAATGACGAGTTTGGCCCCGTCACAAAGGAAACCGCGCGAAAGTGTGCCGATTTGGATTTGGGGTTTGGCGTCCAGGTCCTGGGGTTGCGTGGCGCGCGGAGCTGTTCCCAAAACCGCGACGCCAGACCCAAGACCCAACTCTTGCCAGATTTCTTCAAACCGCTGCCGTTCACCATCGTTGTTGCAAAAGACGTGGACGGCGTAGCCTTGCCGCAGCCAGCGATGAAGCTGGTTGAAAAATTCCCGGCGCCGGGCCTCGGCGATTTGCAATTCGGGTGCGCGTTCGGCCAGCGGACGATAGGCCTCAAGGTCTTGAAATTGCAGACTTTCAGCGAAAGACGGCCCGACGCCCGAATTCCCATTACCCGTTTCCGTCAGTTGCACGACAGTCATTCCGTTTGCTGCAAGCCGTCGTTGAAATTCATCCCAACTGGCAAAAAATGGATCGTCACCGGGAATTTGTTGGGCGTATTCGCCGGCGTGGACGGCGAGTTGCTCCGGTTCGCAGAGGAGAAAAACAGCTTCGCGCGGCAGGTAATCCAGAAGGTTGGCGAGTGACGGTTGACACGTGACAAGATTTTGCTCGTCGGACGCCAAGCCGGTTTCCTGCCACTTTTTTAAGATACCCAGTTCGCCACCGGGCGGAATGGTGATGCTCGGAATTTCTTCACGCGAAATCTGTGTGAGCGGATCAAAGTGGCGGAGCGATTCCAATTCGTCGCCGAAAAATTCCAGCCGCGCGGGCCATGGACTGGTAAGCGGCCAAACGTCCAGAATACCGCCGCGCAGGGCGATTTCGCCCTTTTGCGAGACCTGCGCCTCGGGTTCGTAACCCTGTTCCTCGAGCCATTCGATCAAATCCAGAGGATTGATTTTGTCACCGCGTTGCAGTTTGTGCCTGCGTTTTTGAACTTCGCCGGGTGGAAAAGTTTTCTGGAGCAGGGCAGCGACGCTCGTCACAATCATTGCCGATCGCCGGTTGCCGGTTGCCGATTTCTCAGAAAGGGCGACGAGGGTTTGAAGGCGGTCGCTGATAGTGTCGGCGTGCGGAAGCTTGCCTTCGTGGGGGAGGATTTCCCATGGCGGATAAAACAGCGGCGATGTGCCGAGCCACGTTTCGATGTCTTGCTGGTATCTTTCCTGCGTTTTCAGGTCCGGCGCGACAACGACCAGCGGTCGCCCGGGGGAAACTGTTTGAAGCAAAACCGCAAAAAACGGCTGCGCCGCCTGGCAAACGCCGGCACACGACAATACTCCACCATTCTCCAGTCGCCGCACAAGGGACTGCACAGCGGGAGCTTGCGAAATGTCAGCGAACAAGTTGCTTGCCGCTGACGCTGCCGCGTTTTGCGCCAAGCAGAATGAACTTCGCAGCGACAGGCGGCGGCGTCAAGCCGGGGCCGCACACAAAAATCAGGGCTTGTTCGTTTCCAGGACGGAATCCTTCCAGCCGCTGGCTTTGAACAACTGCAGGTCTTCGTAGTCGCGCACGTTGGAATTGGTCTCATGATCCATGCGCGCAAATTGGAGGCTGTGATTTTCAAGGAAGCCCGCGGCTTGCGTTGCCCACCTCGCGGAATAAGGCAGGTCCGACCAGCCGTAATTTTCCAGCGGCGGCGGCGGCAGATCCCCTGGCAACGGCGTGCCGGGTTCGGGTATCTGGACGCGCCCGATGACCCATACGCGGTGGCCGGACTGAAGCGTGGCCGCGACTTTTTCGAAGACGGGCTGCAGGGCTTCAGACGTTTTCATTTGTTCCTGAACCAAATCGTAACGGTGCCGGGAGTGGTCAACCAGTGGCGGCAATGTCTGCCACGGCGTCGGTGCCTTGAAGTAACGCTCGAAAGTGATCCCGCAATACCATGGTGTGACGATGATGAAATCCTGCGGCGCAGCTTCGCCCGCCAATTGCCGCGCCAGCCGGTCAACGTTGGTAAAGTGCCAGTTCAAATCCCGTTGTGCGAACGGCGCGGCGATGAGCGCGGTCGCCGCGATCAAACCGAAAAGTCCCGCGCGCAAAAGACGGGGCAAGGAGACCACCGGCACGCCGAAATCGAAACACAAGGCCAGCAAAGCCGCGAGCGGCAGGAAATACCACGGCTGCGTCGGCAGCGCCGCATACCACAAGAATCCTGTGAAGCCGGCCAGTGCCGCCAGCAAGGTTGCGACGGCAAACAATGGCAAATCGTCCGGCAAGGCTCCCCCGTCTGGCGCGGCGGATATTGCAGAGACCGCACGCCATATTGCCGCGATGCCGAACCCGACAACGGCGAGCACAAGAAATTCCCAGACGTAAAGGTATTGCGGCAGCGGACAGGAAACAATGGAACCGAAATTGCCAAAAGCGATGGCTGGATAGAAACCCATGCGCAGTAACGCGCTGGTCTTTGGCAACGTGGAAATGCTGCTCCAATATGGCAACAACGACGCGGCGGCAGCCAGTCCCGCCAGCGAGATTTTCATGGCGCCGCGAAGATTTTTCCGCCGCCAGCAAACCACCCACGCGCCGAAGCAGACGGCTGCCAAAAGCACGGCATTTTGGTAAAGCGCTTGCACGCTTAAAATCGCCGCTGCCGCGAGAATCCCGGCGCGCGCCCAGGTCGGCTTTTTCAGAAACGCCCACGCGGCCCCCGCCGCCAGCATTATGAACACACACCCCAACCCGTAGCCGCGCAGCGAGTCGCCGTAAAAAATCACCATGCTGTTCAGACCCACGAGCGCAAGGCTGAGGAGCGGTGGCCGCCGCGCCGTCCAAGCCGCGAACCAAAGCGCAGCAGGAATTCCCAGGCCAATCAAAACCCCCAAAAGCCTCAGGCCCAAATCACTCTGCCCGAGGCCGAGGGCTGACCAGCCGCAAATCAGCAGCGGCATCAGCGCGGGAAATGAATCCCGGGCCATGTCGCTCAAAGAATGATGCCCGGCGAGATTGACGACCTGCACCTCGTCACGCCACAAGCCGCCGGCGTGAAAGAGAAAATAAAAATGCAGCCAGACTGTGGCGATGGTCATCAAAACCGCTGCGAGCCAGGCGGTGCGGTAAAAAAGGTCCTTTTCAGGTGGCAGGGTCATGCGATCATTTGCGTCTGAATATTTCCAGGCCGATGCCGCGGATTTTTCCGTAGCGCGCCGCGTCGTCCACACCCCAGGCGAATTTCGTCTCCGTGGTGGAAATGACATCAGCCAGCCCAACCCGCGTGTAGTTGGTCTGGCAGGAATTCCACCACTCGAAAATTTTCGGGTCGGAATCCGGCCGCCGTCCCCATGAAAGAAGAGGGTTATCAGCGAAGACGACAAACTCCGGCGCGTTGGCTTCGATTTCGCCGATCATTGCATCCTGCATATTCCGCGCGAACGGTTGCGGTTCCATCAGCCCGTAGGTGTAAATGTAGCCGGTCGCCGAGCGGCGGTGGGCGAGAAAATAAATTTCCGGCTCCGACCCCAGCACGGCCAGGCGCGCGGTCGGCGGCGATTTTTCCCGAATGTATGCGGCGATGACCTCCGCTTCAGGAAACGGGTCGGGACCGTAAATCACGCAGGTGGCTTGCACCGGCGTCAGCCGGAACCAAATTCCGCGGTTGGCCACAATCGTGACCGCAACCGCCGCGACGCAAATCCAGATCGGCCAGCCGCTGGACCGGGAAATCCCGTTCCGTTGCGTCCACCAGTGGCTCGTCGCACTCACAGCGACACCACCCAGCAATGCCACTGCGGGCAGCGCGATCAAAAAATAATGTTTCCGAAAATAAAAATCGGGGCAAACCGCCAGCGCCGACGCGAGGCAGAATCCCGGGAGCCACCCGCGCGACGGTTTCAGCCGTTCGTCGAGCCAAAGCAGAATTAATCCCGCGCCGGCCATCAACCACAGCAAAAATCCCGGCTTCGCCACCCAGAGAAAACCTTTCCAGAACAATTGGGGCGCATAGCTCAGCGGCACGACTGAGGCATACTGCCACGCGTAATCAACCGTCCAAAACCAGAAGGTTCTGAACACGCCCGCGCGCCACAAAATCAAGCAACACAAGGCGAAGGGCAGAACGATTCCCACGCCCAAAACCGCCAGCGCCGCCAGACGTTTGCCGAAGGAAATTTCGGTTTGGCGAAAACACCAGATCGTCCATGCCAGTGACGCCCATAACGCAATCAGCGCGGCCTGTTGTTTCATTAAAACCGCCGTGCCGAAAAGGAGTCCGGCAGTCAGGATGACAAGCCAGTTTCGATTTTGCCGTGCCTGCCACATTGCACACAAACCGGCCGCGGCAAAAAACGCGCAGAAATGCGTGGCGTGCCCGGCCAGGCCGAGCATGGAAGGGCTGGCCGCCAACATGGCATAGGTGCTGGCCGCGACGATTCCCGCCGTTGAATCGAGCATTTTTTTACCAAGCCAGAACAGCATCAGCGCTGTCATCGTGGTCATGCACAACACGCCGAAATGGATGCCGGCGGGCGTCTGGCTGAACAACTTCATGACGACCGCATAGGCGGCATAGGTGCCGGGAAATTTCATGTTGTAGGCGATTTCGTAAGGCGGGATGCCCTGCAACATGAGCTGGCCGGCGTAGGCGTATTCGCCCTCGTCGCGCTCGAGCGGGAGATTCAGCAACCGCAACCGGACGGCGGCGACGATGACAAGTGTTGCCACCATGAACCACCACGTCCAATGCCGCTGAAAAAGTCTGGATGGCGCGGTCGGCGCGACAGTGGGCGGCGTCATGCGCGGCAATTGAACAAATCAGCCGTCGGGAGACAAGCGGATTTGCCGGACGCGATGGTTCGGATTACTTCGATGTGAATAAATCCAGCGGAATATCCAGGGAAGCCCCCAGCCAGAACTTCGAGTCTGTGTTGCTGCCGTCAAACGTCTTGCGACAGTGAAATCCATACTTCCAGTGCCGTTTGGAAGTGGTATAGCTGAAACCGGCATCAATCGAGTCGCTGATTTCCCGCACGTCGGTGGGATACCAATTGGGCCCGACGGTGACGGGGCTGTTGTAAGCTCCCTGGCTGTTCGGTCCCGGCCCAAGAACGATGTCCTCGCCGGAAAGCGTTTGCAAATGCCGGTAACCCGCATCCAGTTCCCAGCCTTTGATTTGCTGGAAGAAGCCCACCGCCGTGATGTATTGGTCGGCGCCGCTGGTGTGTTCCCAGCGATAGAGCAAATCACCCCACAGACCGAAGCCCGGCCAACCGACGTGCTCGCGGAAAAGGATGGACGGCTCAATGGCTACGCCATGATTCCCGGGAGCAAACCCAACGGACCGGTCGTAAACTCCGGGCACGATTGCGCCCGCGCGGAAAGTCAAGGTGGGCAACCACGGACAGCCGGTGTCATTGTTGGTTTCGTTGAAAATCTGGTACCGGACACCGAAGGTCGGGTCCATGACGCCGGTGGTTTTTTGGATGTTGCCGTTGTCAAAAGGACGCCAGCCCACCGTGGTGGCGCCAAGATTCAAGTCCGCCGCCCATTTTTCGGCGATGCCATAATCAAAAGTGAAATAGCCCTGGCGAACGTCTATACCGTAATTTTCGTCACCGGTGCGGTAATTGGCCGGCATCCGGTTGTTGCCCATTTCCCAAACATGGTAAGCTTCGGATTGCTCGTAAAGCGTGCCAAAAATCAACTGTCCCGGCTGCGGCAAGTCCGCCCACTCGGCAAACGGGCGGCGCGGTTCGTCCTCGCTCGCCACCAGATTTTGGGCCACCGCCAGCAACGCGGCCAGACCGGCAACCTTCAAAATGAACTTTTTCATAAACGCAAATTTAACGGCTGATTATCTTGTTAACCACGTGAAACTCCACAGGCGGCGCGCATTCTTATGAAGCAGCCATCCGAATTCAACTCATATTTTGGCGTTTCTGTTTGACCCGGCTTCCTCCGCCCGCGCAACCTTGCCCGCAAATGGCCGCGCCCAGTCCCTGGATGATTCTGCCGTTCGCGCTCCTGCTCGGTGCGATGGCGCTCGCGCCGTTGCGCGCACCGCAATGGTGGCTGCGCCACTATGCCGGGGTCGCCCTCGGCCTCGGTGCCGTCACGCTCGGTTATTACCTGTTCGTTTTGCGGGACGCGCCGCGCGTGTTGCACACGGGGCACGATTACGCCAGCTTCATCGCGCTCATTGGCTCGCTCTTCGTCGTCTCCGGCGGCATCCACATCGGCGTCAAAGGCGAGGCCACGCCGTCGGTCAACGTCATTTTTTTATTCGTCGGCGCAATCGTCGCCAACGTTTTGGGCACGACCGGCGCGGCGATGCTGCTGATTCGTCCGTGGATCCGGATGAACCGATACCGCGTCACGGCGCATCATATCGTCTTTTTCATTTTCATCGTCGCCAACGCCGGCGGCTGCCTCACCCCCATCGGCGACCCGCCGTTGTTTCTGGGTTATTTGCAGGGTGTGCCGTTCTGGTGGGTCGCAAAAAATTGCTGGCCGATGTGGGCGACGGGCGTTGGCATCCTGCTGGCGATTTTTTATGCCGTGGACCGCATCAATTTCCTCCGCGCGCCGCGCGTCGTGCGCGAACCGGAAACCGCACATGAAACGTGGCGCTTCGACGGCCTGCCGAACCTGTTTTTTCTCGCGGTCATTCTCGGCGCGGTTTTTGTAAACCGCCCGATTTTTCTCCGCGAGGCATTGATGCTCGCCGCCGCGCTCGGCTCCTGGTTCACCACCCCCAAAGCGGTTCACACGGCGAACGATTTCAATTTTCATCCGGTCCGGGAGGTCGCCGTCCTGTTCGCCGGCATTTTTGCCACGATGATGCCCGCGCTCGACTGGCTCAATCTCAACGCCCATTCGCTGCTCGGCGACCGGCCCGCGCCCGGCATTTTTTTCTGGGGCACGGGCATTTTATCCAGCACGCTCGACAACGCGCCGACGTATCTGGGTTTTCTGAATGCGCTTTTCGGCGTGACCGGCGCGAAGGAGATTCCGGAGTTGCTGCACCAAAACCCGGCGAGCCTGCTGGCCATCAGCGTCGGCGCGGTGTTTTTTGGTGCGGCCACCTACATCGGCAACGGCCCGAATTTCATGGTCAAGGCCATCGCCGACCAACGGAAAATCCACATGCCGACGTTTCTGGAATTCGTCTTCAAATTCACGCTGCCGTTTCTGCTGCCGGCTTTGTTGGTGGTCTGGCTGCTTTTCTTTCGCGGCTGAAAAAATTACAATCTTGAAACATTTTTTTGCGTGAAACGTTTCTTTGTGGGAAAATAGGTTGTTGCCGGTTGGAACAACGGAGTGCGCACTCTTTACGACATCTTGTTCACGATTTTTTTCGCGCTGTCATCGCCGTATTACTTCGTGCGAATGTGGCGGCGCGGCAACTGGTTGCCCGGCTTTTTCCAGCGCTTCGGCCGCTTCGACGCGAACATCATGCAGGCGCTGACGAACCGTCACGTCATCTGGCTTCACGCCGTCAGTGTTGGTGAAGTTAATCTCTGCACGCAACTCATCCGCGCGCTGGAACCGCGCCTGCCCAACGTTAAAATCGTCGTGTCCACCACCACGACCACCGGCATGGCCGAGTTGCGCCGGCATTTGCCAACGCACATCAGCAAAATTTACTATCCAATTGACCGGCGCAGTTGCGTTGTCCGCGCGCTGGCGACCATCAAGCCGGAAGCCATCATCCTCGTGGAAACCGAAATATGGCCGAATTTCCTCTGGCGCGCGCAGGCGCTCGGCATCCCCGTGTTTCTGGCCAACGCCCGCTTGTCCGACCGCTCGTTCCGCGGCTACCAACGCTTTGAGTTCCTGTTCCGGCCGCTCTTCGCCTCGTTTGCGGGCGTCGGCGCGCAAAACGAAGAGGACGCCGCGCGGTTGCGGGCGGCCGGCTGCCGCCCGGAGGCGGTTCGCGTCGTGGGCAACCTGAAATTTGACGCGGCGAAACTGGAAGAGCCCCGCAAGCTGGACGTGACCGCATTACTGCGGCAACTCGGCGTGGCGCCGGACGCCCCGGTTTTAATTGGCGGCAGCACGCACGACGGCGAGGAAATGATTTTGGCGGAAGTCGCGGAGCGGTTGCGCGCGCGTTTCCCGAAGCTGTTTCTGATTCTAGTGCCGCGTCATTTCGAGCGTTGCCGGGACGTCGGGCGGCAATTGCGCGAGCGCGGCGTAAAGTTTGTTTATCGCAATGAGATTGCCGCAACCACGCAATTTCGCGAAGGCGAATTGGACTGCCTGCTCGTCAACACGACCGGTGAACTGCGACTTTTTTACCCGTCGGCAACGGTGGTGTTCGTCGGCAAAAGCCTGACTGCCATGGGCGGACAGAACCCGATTGAGCCGGGCGCGCAGGGCAAGGCGATGGTTTTCGGGCCGAACATGCAGAATTTCGCCGACATTGCGCGGAATTTTGTGGCGCAAAACGCGGCGATTCAGGTGCAGGACCCGGAAACGTTGGAAACCGCCATCGCCGAATTGCTCGCCGATGAAAAGCGCCGCGCCGAATTGGGTCGCAATGCGTTCAAGGTCGTTCGCGAAAACCTTGGCGCGATTGACCGCACCCTGGAGATGATCCTGAAACTTCTCAAGAAACGGCAAATTTACATCGCGCATGAAATATAAGTGATTTTGCGCACGCGATTTCCAAAGACGGCGTTTCCCCACTTGACGAAATTGCTATCGCAATTGATATTAACGTACCGCTTTCGGTCAGCGGGCGGGAAGTATTGAGTATTTTCAGTGTTGTATGTCAAAATCGAAGTTGCGTAAACCCAGGGGGGATTTGTCCTTGAAAAAAGGAAGATGGCGTGTTGCCGCAACCGCAAAGTTTCAGACGGAAGCCCCCCGCTTGCTCAACGGTTCGCCGCAAAAAAATCCGGACACGGAGCTGGCCGGAATCATCAAGGAAGTGGTCCGCCTCGCGCGGGAACAGGGA
>Ga0181538_10000338_pt1 | contig 55444 bp, 53 predicted proteins | sample PEATcosm2014_Bin_40_FD_119773 | JGI IMG/M metagenome (GOLD analysis project Ga0181538, IMG submission 119773) | Peatland microbial communities from MTU Mesocosm Facility, Houghton, MI, USA - PEATcosm2014_Bin23_30_metaG | ecosystem: Environmental > Terrestrial > Soil > Wetlands > Peat | place...
CGCGGCAAACTCGATCCCGTGATCGGCCGCGATGAAGAAATTCGCCGCGTGGTGCAGGTGCTTTCGCGGCGCACCAAGAATAATCCTGTGCTGATTGGAGAGCCCGGCGTCGGCAAGACGGCCATCGTCGAAGGCCTGGCGCAGCGCATCATTTCGGGCGATGTGCCTGAAGTGCTGAAGAACAAGCGCGTCGTGGCGCTCGATTTGGGAGCCATGCTGGCTGGGGCAAAGTATCGCGGCGAATTCGAAGACCGCCTGAAAGCCGTCTTGAAGGAGATCGAAGACTCGCAGGGACAGATCATCCTCTTCATCGACGAGTTGCATACGCTCGTTGGCGCTGGCGCCGCCGAAGGCAGCGTCGACGCCTCAAACATGCTGAAGCCGGCGCTCGCCCGCGGAGAGTTGCGCGCCATCGGCGCCACCACGCTCAACGAATATCGCAAGTACATCGAGAAAGACGCCGCGCTCGAACGCCGCTTCCAGATCGTTTTCGTGGGCGAGCCGAATGTGGAGGATACGATTGCGATTCTTCGCGGGCTGAAAGAAAAGTATGAAGTGCATCACGGAGTCCGGATCAAAGATTCGGCTATCGTTGCCGCTGCTACGCTGTCGCACCGCTATATTTCCGACCGCTTCCTGCCCGACAAAGCCATCGACCTGATCGACGAGGCTGCCAGCTCGCTGCGCATCCAGATCGATTCCATGCCGACCGAAATCGATCAGCTCGAAAGGCGGGCCACGCAACTCGAAATTGAAAAGCAGGCGCTGAAGAAAGAAGACGACGCGAATTCCAAAGAGCGCCTTGCCCATGTGGAGAAGGAGTTGGCCGGTATTCGTGAAAAGTCGAACGCGCTCAAGGCGAAGTGGAAGCAAGAAAAAGATGTGATCGCGAAAGCGCGCTCTCTGAAAGAAAAACTTGAGCAGCTCAAGATCGAAGAGGCCGCCGAGGAGCGCAAGGGAAATCTGGAACGCGTGGCGCAGATCCGCTACGGACTCATCCGACAGACTGAACAAGAACTGAACAAAGTCACCACGCAGATCGACGGCAAAGCCGGACATCGCATGTTGAAAGAAGAAGTCGATGAGGAAGACGTTGCTCGCATCGTTTCCAAGTGGACCGGCATTCCGGTTTCCAAGATGCTCGAAGGCGAAGTCAAGAAGCTCATCAACATGGAAGACCGATTGCGGCTGCGGGTTATTGGGCAGGACGAAGCTCTCGAACACGTAGCTAATGCCATCCGCCGTTCGCGCGCCGGGCTGAGCGATCCGAAGCGGCCGATCGGGTCTTTCATTTTCTTGGGGCCAACCGGAGTCGGCAAAACCGAACTCGCCCGCGCGCTTGCCGAATTTCTTTTCGACGACGAGCGCGCCATGGTGCGCATCGATATGTCCGAATACATGGAGAAGCACGCCGTGTCGCGTTTGATCGGCGCGCCTCCGGGATACGTTGGCTACGAAGAAGGCGGACAGCTTACTGAGCAGGTGCGGCGGCATCCTTACGCGGTCGTGCTCTTCGACGAAATCGAAAAGGCGCATCCCGATGTTTTCAACATTCTGCTGCAGATCATGGATGACGGCCGCCTCACCGACGGCAAGGGCCGCAAAGTCGACTTCAAGAACACGGTCATCATCATGACCTCGAACCTGGGCTCGTCGTACCTGCAGTCGGAAAACATCCAGTCCGCTGATGCCTTCGAGCGGGCTTCGAAGCAGGTGCTGGATGCGCTGCACGGCAACTTCAAACCCGAGTTCCTGAATCGCGTGGACGACATCATCATCTTCCATCCGCTGGGCAAGGAACAGCTGGTCAAGATCGTCGAGCTGCGGCTGGAAGACTTGCGCCGCCTGCTGGCCGACCGCAAGATTTCGCTGGAGCTCACCGATGCTGCCAAAGAACTTCTCTTCACTGAAGGCTACGATCCAAACTTTGGAGCGCGTCCGCTGAAGCGGGCCATTCAGAAGTTGGTGCAGGATCCACTGGCGATGAAAATTCTGGACGGCGCGGTGCTGCACGGCGACCACGTGATCGTGGACTCCGATAAGAAAGCTGGCAAGATGACGTTCAAGGTCAGTGAGCGGGTGGGGGAGAAAGAGCCGGTGCGGGCGAAGAAGTAATGCAAGTGACTCACACGGACGACCGCCGCGCCTGGGTACTCTGCAACTCTTTCTGACGCAAGAATCTCTCTCGGGTACGATCAGTAGTTGCGGGTAATTCTGCCCTGAGGGACGACTGGATTGTCTGAAGACACAAAGCTGCATGACTTTCTGCGGGAACTGCTCCGGCGCGGGGGCAGCGACCTGCTGCTGGTTCACGGAGTCGCGGCCTCGATTCGTACGAACGGAGAGGTCGAGAAGATCGGCGATGTTGCGCTCGATGGCGCCGAAATCGAATCTCTGGTGCAGCCGGTGCTGACGCCGGTGGGCGCCGCGCAGTATCGCGCCACGCAAATCGCCGATTGTTCTTATCGAATTTCCGGCGTCGGACGATTCCGCATTAACCTGCATCGCGAGCGCGGTCGGGCAGCGGCTACGATCCGCGCGCTCCCGATGAAGGTGCCATCGCTTGGCGAACTGGGACTTCCCCTCGAGGTTGGCAGTCTGGCTGTGCTTCGTCGCGGCCTGGTGCTGATTGGAGGCGCGGCCGGCGCGGGGAAATCTACCACCCTCGCGGCGCTGGTCGGCGAAATCAACAAGCGCGATGCCCGGCATATCGTGACGATCGAGGATCCGGTCGAATATGAGCACGAGCATCTGCGCAGCGTCATCGAGCAAGTCGAAGTCGGAACCGATGCGCCCGACTTTCCAACGGCCCTTCGGGCTGCGCTGCGGCAGGCGCCGGATGTGCTGGTGGTCGGCGAGATGCGCGATCCGGAGAGCATGGCCATCGCTGTTTCGGCAGCCGAAACTGGACATCTGGTGCTCTCCACTTTGCACACTACCGACGTGGCATCCGCCGTTTCCCGCATCTCCGATTCGTTTCCCGTGGAACGGCAGAGCACGATTCGGCAGGAACTGGCGATGGCCATCTCCGCGGTGTTGACGCAGACACTGTTGCCGAGCCGTAAAGGTGGCCGCATTCCAGCGGTTGAGTTGTTAATAATCGGATATGGTGCGCGCCAGCACATCCGCCACAACGCGCTGCAACACTTGAACCAGGAAATCACGATGACCAAGGGGAAGGGATCGATTGCCCTGGAAGAGTCACTGGCCCGGCTCGTGAAAGACGGGCACCTGGATCGGCAGGAAGCCGTCGAGTTTGCGGTGCATCCGGACGAACTGAGGAGCCGGCTGAGAGGGCTGGCGTAACTGTTCGGAGACAGCCTTACACGGAGCGGTGAAACGCGTCCGCCACTTCTCCGCGCGACAGGTACCACGCCACCATCACGCGCACGATAATCCCCAGCCCGCCGAACGCGAGCGCTTTCGGTTGCACCATCACGGTTGCGGCTGAAACCGGCGGCACCAGCATTACGACTCCCGCGATGGCGATCAGCAGGGCTGCGTGGCGGACGATGTTATTGAGTTCCATGAGACCCCAGGCGACTCCGGCCCCGACGACGGCCATGAGCAGGAACATGTACGGGCCCGACAATTCGAGGCCAAATAACAGCGGCGCGCCTGCCGACATCGAAATCACTCCGGGACGAATCAGCATTAGCCCGCCCGCGATGGCCAGATAGATTCCGCAGAGAGCGAACAACGCGGCTATGGCGCGCACTCCGTTTGGGACTGGGTTGGCGGGGTCACTTGTCACAGGCTCTCAGCTTTTTGTCATCCCGAACGAAGTGAGGGGATCTGTAGTCCGCGGCCAACTGCAGATCCCTCACTTCGTTCGGGATGACAATTCGTTAAACGAGTAGCGGCTCGTAGAATACAAGTTGTGGCCGCGCCTTCACAAACAAGACTGATTGTCCTGAACCTTAAGGAGGGGATGCCTACGGTTGAGCAGGCAAAACGGCGATTGCTGGAGTCGTTGTATGCGCCGCGGGGAGCGAGCGGGCCGGTGGTGAAGATCATTCACGGCTACGGATCTTCGGGGAAGGGCGGCGCGATCCGCACCGCGATTCGCGAACAGATGGCCGAGTGGCAGCGCGAAGGCAAAGTTCTCAAGGTTGTGCCCGGCGAAGACTGGAGCATCTTCGACTCAGACTCGCAAGATCTGCGGCAACGCTATGCTTTTCTCGGCAAGGATGAAGATCTCGATCGCGGCAATGCGGGCGTGACTTTGGTCGAATTTCCCGCCGACACCTCCCGCATCTTCAGGTAGAAATCCACGCTAAGAGTCCGCAACTAGAGTCCGGTGCGCGATAAAGTCGGGGTAGCGCAGTAGCGTCTGCAGTAGCCTCTAAAAGACGAAGCGTCCAGGACAAAGCTAACCGGTGTAGATCGTTCCCTCCTCGACAAAGCACAGTGGGTTCTTCCAAGGATCCTCGGCGTAGAAGGACCGCTCGCCCCAGGGGCGAACTACGATGCCGCCACCTGGCGCGTCATGGACATCCTCCCGCGAGAGACAACGTAGAGCCCGGGCACGCTCGTATGCCGCCTCCAAGTCGTTTACCGTGAAGTAGAGAGCCTTTGCCGCGGGGTGCGGCTGACTCGACGACGAGACGTCGAGAACCTGCAGGGTCACGGGTCCACAATCGAAGTAACACCGCGAACCGGCCTGTTTACGTCCTTCGACGCCGAGCAGCTTCGTATAGAACGAGATCGCCGATTTCAGATCGCCGACTTCGATGTTGAGCCTGAAGAATTGCGGAACGTCATCTGCCGCGGTGCGCTTCGCCGTCTTCGGCTTACTTTCTTTCTCTTGTTGTTTTGTTGACATGTTTTTTCTCCTTACCGCTTACCGTTTTTTGAAAAGTGAGCGAGCCAGTCCCTCACCAGTTCGAGCCGTTTTCGCTGAATTCGGTAAATACGCGTCCGGCCTTGCTTCTCGTGAGTGAGCAGCCCCGCCGCCTCGAGGACTTGGAGGTGCCGCGTAGTGGTTGGCCAGGCGCGCTCGAAAATTGCCGCGATCTCCCCGGCCGTCATGGAGCCCCCGTTGAAATAAATCGTGAGCAGCACGCGCCGCCTGGCAGGGTGCGCCAAGGCGGCAAACACCGATTCATATGCGTCAACTCGCGGCCCCGGATCTCGATGTGCCACGCCAGATATTAAGCCATAATGCTAAATATATGTCAATAGATATTTCGCACAGCGGCTAAATATTACAATTGGCGCGATCAAGGTTGCCGTTTCCCTCCCCGACGTTGTAACGTACTCGGCCAAGGCTCAATTCTCATTGGGGGATCGAATGAAGCTCAGCCGTTATCTGTGCGTGTTTATTGTTTCGCTGTCCTGTATCAGCATGTCCTGGGCGCAAGCCGCGCCTGCGTCAAGAACCGTCGTCATCCGCGCCGGGCGCCTGCTTGACGTCAAGACCGGCAAGACGCTCTCGAACCAAACCATCGTGATCCAGGGCGATAAGGTCGCGAGCGTTGGCTCCGACACGCAAGTTCCCGCGGGAGCGCAGATTATCGATTTATCGAGTGCCACCGTGCTGCCTGGATTGATTGACGCGCACACGCACATCACGATGACCACCAACTTCGGCTACTCACGGCTTGGGATTTCGATTCCGCGCGAGGCCCTGAACGGAGCGCGCAATGCTCGCGTCACGCTTGACGCCGGATTTACGACCATCCGCAACGTGGGTGCCAGCGGCTTCACCGACGTTGCTTTGCGTGACTCCATCAACGCGGGCGACGTCCCCGGACCGCGCATGCTGGTGAGCGGACCGGCGCTGAGCATTACCGGCGGACACTGCGACGACAATTTGCTGCCGTTTGAGTGGCACGTGCAGAGCGAAGGCGTGGCCGATGGCATCGAAGCGGTCCAGCACAAAACGCGAGAGATCATCAAGTATGGCGCCGACCTGATCAAAATCTGCGCCACCGGTGGCGTGCTTTCGCATGGCGACAATCCGCATGCCTCGCAGTACACGCTCGAAGAGATGAAGGCCATTGTGGCCGACGCGCACCGGCTTGGACGCAAGGTGGCGGCGCATGCGCACGGCGCCCAGGGCATCCGCTGGGCGTCGGAGGCGGGCGTGGATTCGATCGAGCACGGTTCGTACATCGACGACGCGGCCATCGCCGAAATGAAAAAGAACGGCACTTATCTGGTGCCGACGCTCTACCTTGGCGACTGGTTTCTGGAAAACGCGGAGAAGATTGGCACGCCGGCCGAGCTTATTGCCAAGGGACGAGAAGTGATGCCCGCCGCGCGTAAGAACGTTGCGCGCGCTTTTGCCGCAGGAGTGAAAGTTGGATTCGGCACCGACGCCGCGGTGTATCCGCACGGGCTCAACGCGCATGAATTCGCGGTCATGGTGAAGCTAGGGTTGACGCCACTGCAGGCGATCCAGGCGGCGACTATTAACGACGCCGATCTGCTGGGCTGGTCCGACAAGGTTGGAACGATTGAGCCGGGCAAGTGGGCCGACATTGTTGCCGTGGACGGCGATCCGCTGGCCGACGTTACGACGCTCGAGCGTGTCAAGTTTGTGATGAAGGGCGGCGAAGTGATTAAGAATCAGTACGCGAAGTAGAGGACTGATGGCAGAGGTCAGATTGCAGAGCTGAGAGACTCTCGACTCCGCTGCTGAAGCGGGAAATGCTTAGCTTCTGCCCAGCCCCGCAGATAGGCCTGGCGTGCGTACCATAAGGTGGACAGAGTGAACGCGACGGTGATTGAAACCGTTATCACCCAGGGTGTGCATTTTCCATCGGCGCAATAGGCAAGCGGGTGGCGCACAATCGTTGGCAACTCCCTTAGCACGGCCGGAACCAGCGTCACGGTAAACAGTCCGGAGTAGCACAGCAGCAGGCGGAAGCCGGTGGTGCGCCGCGTGTTGAGCAGAGTCAGGCCGGCGATTCCTAGCAAGGCGCTCGGGACGGTGATCCACAGGCCAGCCAGACCGTTGGTCCGAATCCAGCCTAAGCCCAGCGGAACCCCAGACTCGGTTACGATCAACGCCGTAATCACTCCGAGCGATACCACAGTGAAGATCGTCCAAAGCACGGCGAGAGCGAGAAGAGCCCGGTCCGTGAGCGACATAGTGGACTCCCTTCTTGGCCACCATATCGTGACCTTGACCGCCCTTCGACACAAGGTCGGCGATCACAAGGCGATGTGACGTGCACCCTAACTTTTGCAATCTGACTTCTAGCAGCTAACTTCCGATAGAATCGCCCCGTGTCTGTGCACCTGCAGATTGAAGCCACCCGTGGCGCCGCCCGTGCCGGCAAGCTCATCACTGCTCACGGAGAAGTCGAGACGCCGGTGTTCATGCCGGTTGGGACGCTAGCCTCGGTGAAAGGCGTATCTCAGGATGTGCTTGAAGAATTAGGCGTCCAGATTCTGCTCTGCAATACCTACCATCTTTATCTACGTCCCGGTATCGAGACCATTCGCCAAATGGGAGGGCTGCATCGGTTCATGTCTTGGGATCGAGCCATTCTCACCGATTCGGGCGGGTTTCAGGTTTTCAGTTTGAACGATCTCCGCAAGGTCAACGAAGAAGGTGTGGTGTTTCGCTCGCACCTCGACGGCTCGCCGCACTTTCTGAGTCCCGAAAAAGCCATGGAGGTGCAGATTGAGCTTGGCGCCGATGTCATTATGGTTTTCGACGAATGCACCGAGTATCCGGCTGACGCTCAACGTGCGCGGGCGTCGATGGAACTGACCTTGCGCTGGGCCGAGCGCTGCAAGAATTATTTTGAAGCGAACAAACATGAGGTGCCGTGGTCGACCAACGCTGGGGAGCTTCGCTCCGCTGGGCGGACGAATGCGTCCGCCCCTACGCGAGCCGAGGCTACGCAGGCTTTATTTGGCATCGTTCAGGGTGGGATGGATCCTGAGCTGCGCCGCGAATCAGCTGAGCGCACCATCGACATCGGCTTTCCTGGATACGCCATTGGCGGGCTTAGCGTTGGCGAACCACGCGAACTGACCCGCGACATTGTGGAATCGACGCTCGAGCATCTTCCTTCCAACCAGCCGCGCTATCTGATGGGGGTCGGCACGCCCGAGGAGATCGCCCAGTACGCCCAGTTGGGTGTCGACATGATGGACTGCGTGCTGCCCACACGCGCTGCTCGCCATGGCTTGCTGTTCACCTCCGAAGGCAAGTTGTCGATCAAGCAGGCCCGGTACGCGCAGGACGAAAGCGCGCTCGATCCCGCCTGCGGCTGCGGCGTCTGTCGGCGCTATTCGCGGGCCTACTTGCGCCATCTCTACGCCTCGAATGAACTGCTGGCCCAAGTCTTGAATACGGTCCATAACCTGCATTATTACCTGGCCACCATGCGGACCGTCCGCGCCTGGATTCGGGCGGGCCGCACGCTCACTTCCAACGGGCCCCAGCTGTAAATTCGGCGTACCGTCCTTGACACCCAGCGAGCCGTCCGGCATTCTATTTAACTTGGGGATACGGTCCGTTTCTTTCTGTGCCGGTCTTCGTTCCGATCTTCGGTTCCGAGCGGAATCGGAGCGCGGCATCGCCGGTTCTAGCCTGCAAGCTATGGGTCTCCGGCCTTAGGAAAAAACAATTCCCGCAGTTTTTGTTAGGAGCGGAAGGTTAAGCGGCGAAAGCAGCAAACTTGTGCCGAGTTCCGCTCGGCCGGCCCGAAACTGGGCGCTTCCGGCTGGCGCCGTTAGTCGGCTATTTCGTTACAGAGGATAGACTTGGCAGTGGAGATCATTTTATCTGGTATGTCACGCGGATTGGCGTTGTGGTTGCAATTGCCCGGTGGCACAAGTCTGCTTGGGCTGGCGCCCCTGCTATTTATCTTTGCCATTTTTTACTTTCTGCTGATTATGCCGCAGCAGCGGAAGCAGAAAAAATGGCAGGCCATGCTGAGCGAGTTGAAAAACGGGGACAAGGTCGTAACCAGCGGGGGCCTGCGCGGGACGATCATCAGTCTCAGGGACGATGCGCTGACCTTGCGCGTGCCGCCCGACAATCTGAAGCTCGAAATCAGCCGCGCATCGGTGGTATCGGTGACGACGGCGGAGGAAGGGAAATCGTAGAGCTGCGAGCTTGAGCTACGGGATTCGAGCAATCGTTGCAAGTGTTGCTTTTAGACTCGTAGCTCGCAGCTCGAAGCGATTCTGCTTGGAAGCGCTTTTTCATGAATAAGAACCTTACTTGGAAGTTGGTCATTATCGTCGGAATCCTGCTGGTGTTTTTGGCGGGCATCTTCGGCGTTCCGAAGGAATGGTCGGGCAAGGGCATGTTGGCGGCGATCACCGACCGCATTCATTTAGGCCTCGATCTCCGCGGCGGAACGCACCTGATCCTGCAAGTACAGGTTAACGACGCGGTCAACGTCGACTCCGACAACGCTGTTGCGCGCCTCCAGGAAGACTTCCGCACGCGCAAGATCAATTACGCCGACATCACCAAGCCCGATCCGGTGAACCATCCAGAAATGATCGTTGTCAAAGGCGTTCCGCCGGATCAGACCAGCGATTTTAAGAGCATTATTTCCGATCGGCTGCCTGAGTATGACGCCACCTCGGGCGCGGAAAATTCCTGGACGGTGGCGATGAAGGCCCAAACGCTCGCCGATTTGAAGAACCGCGCCGTCGCCCAGGCCATCGAGACCATCCGCAATCGCATCGACCAGTTGGGTGTGAGCGAGCCCGTCATTCAGGAGCACGGCCTTGGCCAGTATCAGATTCTTGTCCAGCTTCCTGGCGTGGACGATCCGGCGCGCGTCAAGGAAATCATGCAGTCTACCGCCATGCTTGAAATCAAGCAATCGCTTGGGGGGCCCTATTCGAGCGAGCAGGAGGCGTTACAAGAGCACGGTGGCGTGCTGCCTCCGGATGCCGTCTTGATGCAAGGCAAGAGCATCGGTTCCCGCAACGCCGAAACCGGCGAATCCTGGTACCTGATCTCTCGTGCGTCGGCCGTGACCGGTCGCGATCTTCGGGACGCGCAACCGACCGCCGACGAAAATGGCCAGCCCGCGGTCAAGTTTATTCTTAGCGGTGAGGGTGGCCGCAAGTTCTATGCCTTCACTTCGGCTCATGTCGGCGACAAACTGGCGGTTGTTCTAGACAACAAAGTGCAGGAAGTGGCGGTAATCAAAGACGCCATTCGCGACAACGGCATCATTAACGGCCGGTTTACCGACCAGGAGACCCGCGACCTTTCGATGACGCTGCGATCCGGCGCTCTGCCGGCCGGTATCAAGTATCTCGAAGAGCGCACGGTCGGGCCCTCGCTCGGGGCCGATTCGATTCGTTCCGGCGTTCAGGCGGCCATCTACGGCATGCTCGCCGTCCTCATCTTCATGCTGGTTTACTACCGCTGGGCGGGCGTGAATGCCGATATCGCGCTTATCCTGAACCTGGTCATCCTGCTCGGGTTCATGGGTTACTTCGGAGCGGTGCTGACGCTGCCGGGCATTGCCGGCGTCATCCTGACGGTTGGTATGGGCGTGGATTCGAACGTGCTGATTTTTGAGCGCATCCGCGAAGAACTGAGAAACGGCAAGACGCCGCCCTCGGCCGTGGAGCAGGGCTTCAGCCATGCCTGGATCACGATCGTCGATACGCACGTCACGACGATCGTCTCCGCCGCGATTCTGTTCATCTTTGGTACCGGGCCGGTAAAGGGTTTTGCGACGACGCTGGTGTTCGGCTTGCTCGCAAACCTGTTTACGGCAGTGTTTGTATCGCGCGTGATTTTTGATTGGGTGCTGAGTAGGAAACAGCGGGGAGAAGCATTAAGCATCTAGACGATTAGCGAATAGCTGAATTTTGAAGGGATCGTAAGCAGCGTGGAATTCTTTAGAGACACAAACATCGATTTCCTCGGGAAGAAATGGTACTTCCTGACCTTCTCGCTGATCTTCAGCGTGGCCGGAGTGCTGTCCATGGCGTTCTGGCATCACATCCCGCTGGGCGTCGACTTCCGCGGCGGCACGCTGGTCTACGTGAAGTACGCGCATACTCCCGATCCTTCCGCCATCCACAATGAGATCGAGCGTGCCGGATTGAAGAACGCCCGCGTGCAACGCTACGGACCAGCCGCCAATAACGAAGTGCTGATCGCCCTCGATATTCAGGAGACCAGCGAACAGGCTCTCGACAAGGGCAAAATCCAGATCATTCAGGCGCTCGAAAGCCACGCCACCGAGGGCAAGCAGGATCTCAACAACTCCAGCTCCCTGACCATCGCGAATTATCTCTTGGAGAAGGACCCGCTCCACCTCGGCTCCGGCCTCGATGCCAACCCACGCTACTTCGCCACGGCTCAGGCCATTGTTAACTATCGCGACAAGGCGAAAAGCGGCGTGCTGGGTTCCGTTGATGAACTGAAGAGTGTGGCTGATCCCACCGTTGTCGCCTCGCTCCAGGACAGCTTCTTCGTCTCCGATTTTGGCATCCGCAACGTCGAGATCGTCGGCCCGCAAGTGGGACAGCAGCTCCGCAAGCAAGCCATCCTGGCCACCCTTTATTCGCTGGGCGGGATGCTGATCTACCTGGGGTTCCGCTTCGAATGGATCTACGGTGTCGCGGCTGTATTGACCGTCTTCCACGACACTCTGATCACGGTGGGCGCATTTTCCCTGTTGGACCGGGAAATTTCCCTGACGGTGATTGCCGCCATCCTGACCTTGATTGGATACTCCAATAACGACACCATCGTCGTCTTTGACCGCATCCGGGAGAATATCAAGCTGCTCCGGCGGGATAAGCTCTCCGACATCGTCAACAAGAGTATTAATCAGACCTTAAGTCGAACTATCTTGACAGCGGGCCTGACTTTCCTTACCGTGCTTGCTCTGTTCCTTTTCGGCGGCGAGGTGCTGCATAATTTCAGCCTCGCCCTGGTCATCGGAATCTTGATTGGGACATATTCCTCAATCGCCATTGCCGCCCCGATTCTGGTTGCCTACCAGGATTGGCGGGGTGGGCGGGACAAGAAGCCGATTGCCATGCCACTGCGGTCGGGCAGCGGCCCGGCCCAGCCGAAGGAAAAAGTTAAGGTCTGAATTTCGGGCAATTTGGCGTAGAATCTTCACCTGCCCGCAGAGGCAGGGTTGGTAGGCCAAAAGCTCGCGGGGCAAGAGCCCCGAAGAGCGGGAGCAAAGAGGTCGCGGCCGGTGTCTAAATTCTCGTACGGTCTGTTGTAGGAGAAGCCTATGTTTGAAGACAGCCTCATTGAATCGGGAAACAGGTTCAGGGCCAAGCGGCGGTTGAGCACCACCATCTTGTCTTTCTTTGGGCAATTCGCGCTCATTGGGATCCTGATCCTGATACCTCTGATTTATACCGACGCGTTGCCCAAGACGCAGCTCATGACCTTCCTGGTAGCGCCTCCGCCCCCGCCGCCACCCCCACCCCCGCCGGCTGCGGCGGTTAAGGTGGTGAAGATTCAGAGCGAGGTGATCAACGGCCAGTTGCGGACTCCCACCAAGATTCCAGAGAAAATTCAGATGATCAAGGAAGATGAAGCGCCCCCGGATCTGGGCGCTGGCGGCGTCCCGGGCGGTGTCCCAGGCGGTATTCCCGGAGGCTCGGCAGGTGGCGTGATGGGTGGCATCCTTAGCGCCGGCCACGTCGATATCCCGAAAGTCGCGACCCCGCAACGGATTCGCGTTTCATCTGGCGTGTCGACTGGTCTTTTGATCAAGAAGGTTCAGCCCAATTATCCGCCGCTGGCCAAACAGGCCCGCATTCAGGGGCATGTCCTGCTGCAAGCGGAAATCAGCAAGGACGGCACGATTCAGAACCTGCAGTTGATTAGCGGGCACCCCATGTTAGCGCCCGCCGCGATCGAGGCGGTTAAGCAGTGGCGTTATAAGCCATACCTGCTTAATGGCGAGCCGGTCGCCGTGGAGACCCAGGTGGATGTGATCTTCAGCTTGTCCGGAGGCTAAACTCTCCGCCCCGGCTGGTGTCGGTTGAGTTTGTGCCGGTTTAGAGTTAAGTTTGAGGCAGTTTAACGTCCTCCCCGTCCTACCTTTTCTTGAGACGGGACCGGGGTGGTTTCGACCACCCGGGGGCAACTCTGCCCACTTTGGTTTTCTTGCATCAAACGATTCTGAACGAGTCCGATCAGGGGACTGCGGAAGAAGCTCGGGATTTGTAGCGGCGTATCGCTTTGCCGTTCCGCCCCTTGGTGTGTCAGACGTCCCTTGAGGGGCGGGCATCGGAAGTCGGCTGCTTCCGCGGCATCGCTTTGCTGGGCGCGCGCCCGGTGCAGCGCAAGAGAGTTTGAACAAGCGATTGGAAGCGATTTAGAAACAGTTCTGAGGAGGAAAAGCAACTCATGGTCGTGAACTTGGCAGCAGTCGCACTCTGTAATTTCCATCTTTTCGCCGCTTGGCTCTTTGACGAGGGCTCGGTCGGTTGGGACCCGATTTCGCTTTGGAAGCAGATGGGTCTTCTGGCGAAAGCCGTGGTCATCATTCTCTTCATCATGTCGGGGTGGTCGATCGGCGTGATGATTGACCGTTGGATGGCTTTTAACGCCGCCCGCAATCAGTCCCGCTCATTCGCTCCCGCAGTCGCCGGAGCCCTGCGCGAAGGCAAGATTGACGAGGCGATCAAAGTCGCTGAACGTAACAAGAAGAGTCACTTGGCCAAGGTGGTCACCGCGGGCCTGATGGAATTCAAGGCCCACCAGGATAGCCCGGGCGAAATTCCTGGCGAGACCATCGAAGCGTCGAAGCGCGCACTGGAACGTACCGAAGCCATCGTGCACGCTGAGCTGAAGCGTGGCTTGGGCGGTCTGGCGACAATCGGTTCGACGGCTCCCTTCGTGGGACTGTTCGGAACGGTGGTCGGCATTCTGAACGCCTTCAACGGCATCGCCAAGGAAAAGGCAACCGGCTTGGCCGCGGTCGCGGGGGGTATTTCCGAAGCGCTCGTGACTACCGCAGTCGGCCTGTTCGTGGCGATTCCGGCGGTCATGATGTTCAACTATTTGACCGGCCGCGTGGAAGCGTTCGACGTGGAGATGGATAACTCTTCGAGCGAACTGATCGATTACTTCCTGAAGCGCCGGAGCATGCGCCGGTCGTAAGGCCGCGGATTGCACCCATGAGTTGCTGATGCGATGAGGGGACGGGCATCTCGCGAGCCGGGCCTGAGCGCAGTCGAAGGCTCTAGCCGGGCGGGGACGCCCGGCTCTCCGCCGAGCAGGTCTTGGGGCGCGCCAAGGGCAAGATACGCAGGAGACAGAATTCCATGGCATTAGCGAAGCGAAACGAAGCGGCGAACGTCACTTCCGACATCAACGTCACACCCATGGTGGACGTGATGCTCGTACTGCTCATCATCTTCATGGTGGTTACGCCCATGTTGCAACATGGCGTCCCCGTGGACATGGCCAAAGTCAATAATCCGACGGATATGCACGACGCCGACAAGGAAGACGCGCTGTTGGTTGCCATCACTCGGGATGACAAAGTCTTCTTCGGGACCGATGTCGTCAAGCCTGATGATCTGACGCAGAAGATCAAGGATAAGTTGGCGAACCGGACCGACAAGCGAGTGTTTCTCAAGGCCGACATGCGGGCGAAGTTCGGTTGGGTAGTCGAGGTTGTGGACAATGTTCGCGCCGCCGGCGTGGACCAACTCGGCCTTTTGACGGACCAAAAGAAGTCCGGAAACATGGCCCCGCCACCGGGCGCCATTCCACCGACACCCACGACGCCGACGGGCGGGCAATAGCACGCAATCGCAGTAGAGGGCGGTAGCGATACAGGAGATCGATTATGAGTATGGCAGTCGGCCCCAAAGGGGGCCAGAACGCGAACATGAACGTCACGCCACTGATTGACGTGTTGCTGGTACTGCTGATCATTTTCATGGTGATTACGCCGCTGACCCCCAAAGGCTTGGAGGCGTTGGTGCCCCAGCCTCCGCCGAAGGATCAGAAACAGCCGCCGCCCACGCCTGATCGCACCATCGTGGTGCAGTTGATCGACCGTGGCGCTGGCAATCCTCCGGGACTCAAGATCAATCAGGACGAGGCTACCTGGGAAACTCTGCAGGGCCGCTTGGAAGATATTTTCAAAACCCGTGCCGAGAAGGTCATGTTCGTGAAGGGTGACGACAACGTACCCTTCGCCGACGTCGCCAGCGTCATTGATATCGCGCATTCGGCCGGAGTCGACAAGGTCGGCTTGATCACAGCCAAAATCGAAGCGGGCGGCTAGAATCGGGCGATCGGATTCGGGCCAGCCGACGATTCGAGAGCCCGATGATCCGATAGCGAAACACTTGCATTCCGGTGTTATGTCTCGCTGGTCGTTCGGCCTCAGATTTTTTCCGACACTCCGCAGCAAGGGAGACTCATAAAGCAATGAAAACGACTAAAAAGCTCTTGGTGGTTTTCGCCGCCGCGCTGGTGATGCTCGCCAGCACCGGCTGCAACAAGCTTAAGGCGCGGGACCATCTCAACAAAGGTGTGCAGGCTTACAAGAACTCCAAGTTCGAGCAGGCGATCGACCACTTCCAGCAAGCGGTCGCCCTCGATCCGACCCTCATTAATGCCCGCCTGTATTTGGCCACTGCCTTTGCCCAGCAGTACATTCCGGGCGCCGACACTCCCGACAACAACCGTTATGGTGAGCAGGCGATTGACCAGTACAAGCAAGTGTTGCAGGTCGATCCCAAAAACATCAACAGCATCAAGGGTATCGCCTACCTCTACCTGCAGATGAAGAAATTCGACTTGGCCAAGGAATACTACAAGAAAGCTTCCCAGGTTGATCCCAACGATCCCGAGCCGTATTACTCGGTGGCTGTCATCGATTGGACGCAGACCTATGTCCCGCGTCAGGAAGAGCGTGCCAAGCTTGGCATGAAGCCCGACGACTCCCTGCCGGCCAAGGACAAGAAAGTCTGTGCGATGTTGAAGGAGCAAAATACGCCCAACGTACAGGAAGGCATCGATAACCTGAACAAGGCGCTCCAGCTTCGTCCCGACTACGACGATGCCATGGCCTATATGAACCTGATGTATCGGGAACGCGCTGATATCCAGTGCGATGACCTGGCAGCCCGCGCCGCCGACCTGAAGACAGCCGACGAGTGGGTCGACAAAACCATGGCTACCAAGAAAGCCAAGGCCGAAAAACAGCCCGGCGGTGCCATCGTTATGGATCAGAACAAGTAGGCTTTTTGCTCGTGTGGGGACGGGCGTCCTCGCCCGTCCCAGCCGATCGCAGATGGCCAAGCCTCCAGCGCTGACGCTGTTCCCGCCGCCACGGAATACTCACCGCAATAAACTCCGCCTTTATCAAATCCCCGCGCTAAAAAGCCGCGGCTTCTATCACGCATCGCTTTAGGGGCCAAGCATCGGACAGGCCCTCAAAATCACAATCACAGGTGATTTGCATCACGCACACTGCCGCTCCCACGGGTAAAATCAGTGGGGCCCTACGCGCCCAAACAGCGCATTCGACTGAGATGTTCAAGAAGATTCTGATCGCCAATCGCGGAGAGATCGCGGTGCGCATCATACGCGCCTGCCGCGAAATGGGCATCGCCACCGTTGCCGTCTATTCCGACGTCGATCGCGCCGCACTCCATGTCCGTAAGTCCGACGAGGCTTACCCCATCGGCCCCGCTCCAGCTGCCGAGTCTTATCTTCGGATGGATAAGATTCTCGACGTAGCCAAACGCTCCGGTGCCGAGGCCATCCACCCCGGCTACGGCTTCCTCTCGGAAAACGCGAAGTTCGCCCAGGCATGCGCGGATGCCGGCGTGAAATTCATCGGCCCCACTCCGCACTCCATGAAAATGATGGGCTCGAAAACCAGCGCCCGCCAGCAGATGGAGAAAGCCGGTGTGCCCTTTGTTCCCGGAACCTCGCGCGGCCTCGCTTCTCCCGAAGAAGGCGAAGAAGTTGCCGAGCGCATCGGCTATCCCGTGATGCTGAAGGCCGCGGCCGGGGGCGGGGGCAAAGGCATGCGCCTGGTGCACACGCGCTCGGAACTTCGTTCCGCCCTCGAATCTGCCCAGAGCGAGGCGCTGCGTTCTTTCGGCGACAGCGAAGTTTATATCGAAAAGGCGATCGTCAATCCCCGCCACATCGAAATGCAAATACTGGCCGATGAGCACGGAAATACCGTCTGGCTGGGTGAGCGCGAATGTTCCATCCAGCGCCGGCACCAGAAAGTTCTCGAGGAAGCGCCTTCGCCGATTGTCGATCCCGAAATGCGCCGCCGCATGGGCGAAGTGGCCGTCAAAGTTGCGCAGGCAGCCAACTACACCAATGCCGGCACCGTCGAATTCCTAGTCGATCAACAAAAGAATTTCTACTTTTTGGAAATGAACACGCGCCTGCAGGTGGAACATCCGGTCACCGAATTGACCACCGGACTCGATCTCGTGCACCTGCAGATCCAGATCGCGGCCGGTGAGAAGCTGCCTTTTGCCCAGTCCGACGTAGCGATTCGCGGGCACGCCATCGAGTGCCGCATCTACGCCGAAGATCCCGACAACAATTATTTCCCCAGTCCCGGCAAGATCACGGTGCTGCTCCAGCCCTCGGGACCGGGGATCCGCCGCGATAGCGGCATGTACGAAGGCTGGAATGTTCCCATGGATTACGATCCGCTGCTCGCCAAACTGATCGGCTACGCCAGCGACCGGCAGCAGGCCATCATGCGGCTCGAACGAGCGCTCTACGAATATTTCGTGGCCGGCATCAAGACCAACATTTCGCTGTTCCTGCGCATCCTCGGCGATGCGGATTTCCAGGCAGGAAAGCTCGACACGGGATACCTTGATCGCCTGCTCGCAAAAGCCAATCCGGCCGTAGCCTCGCTCGCACCAAAGCCTGAGATCAACGCGCCTGGGATCAAAACCATGGAGACGATAGCCGCCATTGCCGCCGGAATGTTTGCCGTGCTCGATCCAGCTTCGTCCGTCGGTAAGAATGGCGGCGCCGGTGGCACAACTTCCAGCGGGTCGGCAACGCTTGTCTCCAACTGGAAACAGAAGGGTCGTTCGGAAGGGCTACGCTGATCTTATGGTTTACGAAATCATCGTGGGAGGCAATGCTGGCGACAAAGCGGGAGGCAAACCGCACCGCCTCGAGCTCGAAAAAGCGGCCGCCGGGTGGGAGTGCCGCTTGGACGGCCAGCCGATCCATGTCGACGCGGTCATCCCCCGCCGCGACGTTTTGTCTCTGCTGGTCGATGGCCACTCCTACGAAATCAAGCGCGAGCAGACGGCCACCGATCTCCACATGTGGGTAGGCAGTGCCCGTTTCGCAGTTGAGTTGCGCGATCCGCGCTCCCTGCGCTCGCGCCAGAAAGCCGCCGGAGACGAAGAAGGCCCTAGAAAAATTCTCGCGCCCATGCCCGGCCGCGTGGTGCGTCTGCTGGTCGCGGAAAATTCCGATGTCGAAGCCGGCCAGGGCATCGTCGTAGTCGAAGCCATGAAAATGCAGAACGAAATCAAGTCGCCAAAAAAGGGAGTGGTTAAAAAAATATCAGCGACCCCTGGCGCGGCCGTAAACCCGGGCGATGTGCTGGCTATCGTGGAATGAAGGATATTCTTGTGGTAGTGGACTTATGTGAGGATGGGCGTCCCTCGTCCGATAATTGCGAATTATAAATTCATGTCGAAAAGAATTGGAGTCGCCATTTTGGCTGTGCTTCTGGGTCCGTTGGCTCATGCTGCCGGCCGTTGTCCGGTCACCCTGATCAGTGGCACAGGTAGCTTGGATTCTGTCTCGATTACTTTCATGAACGCTGGCAAGTTGCCGATTCGCCGGCTCGAATTCAACTGCAAACTGATCGGCGATCGATCAGACAACATCCACTGCGATGGAGAAAACGCCCTTTTTTTCCCGGGCATGCAGTACACGGTCACGTATGCCCACCAAGCCCGCGTACCAGGACGAGTACGGGTCTTGCTTAGAAGCATTACTTTCGCTGACGGATATGTTTGGAAGCCAAACCCGGAAGTATCTTGCCGAGTGCTAAAGATTGATCTGCAAAAGAAGTAATCGAGTTTCTGCGCAGCTTGTTTACGCAATCCCAGTCTCCCAATGCTCCCACAGCCATAGCACCATCGTCATCTCAAACTCTTTTCTCTACACGCGTACCATAGATAACAGTGTGGGGGGGTCTCTTCGTGAAGATTCAGCGCATCATCAGTTTCGCGACCCTGGCCATCTCGATTCTTACGCTAGTTCTCGTCCTGAAGCGCCCCGCGCCGGTTGCGCCCGCCGTCGCTCCCGCCACGGCGGCAGCCAATGCGCAGTCTTTCCAGGAGAAGTTGAACCAACTGGCCCAGCCCAAGGTGTCTGGGGAAGGTGAGAGCGAAGTGCGGATGAATTCCGGAGAATTGTCCGCCGCCCTCGAGCAAGCTGCCGGCCTTTTGCCCGCTGCTACGCCAGCGCCTGCGAATACTTCCACCAGTGGGCCAGCCAGCTCTGCCGCCGCAACTCCTGCCATGGAGTTTCCCGGCGCGGTTCCCAGTATCAAGGATTACCAAGTCTCCATGGATGGAGACTTGGTTCGCGGCCAGTTCCTCACGCAGATCGCCGGCAAAGACGTGTATCTCACTTTGGCCGGGCATCTCGGCTCCAGAGATGGTTACGCCACTTTCGATGCCACCGAGGTCAAGGTCGGCGATCTCTCTGTGCCCGCGTCGCTGATCAACGAGGTCTTGCAGAAGAAACTCGCCGAGCAGCGCGATCAGCTCAAGCTCCCCAACAACGTAAGAGACATCAAAGTGGAAAACGGCGAACTGGTCTTCGTCGAGAAATAGCGGCCACGAGCCATGAGCTTCGAGAAGGCAGAGTTTTGGGATCGCTCGCGGCTCGCATTGTTTACTCCGCAATACAGAATTAGCCCGCGACTCACCCGGCAGAAAATGCACGACACCTACGAAATCATTCACCTGTAAAGCAAAATTTGCCGCTCTGGCTACACGATGGTTTCCTTTCGACAGAGCCTTCTAATCTCCATCTAATCTCGTTCTAATCACATCCGTTTCAAATCGAATGTATGACCACTTTCCCGATCCCGAGCCGCTATGCCGACCACATTCTGGTAGCGAGCCCCAGCCCCGTCGTGCGTCAGCGTGTCCTCGAAAGTTTGCGTTCCCCCGTCCGCCGCTTCGAACAGGCCAGTGGAGGAGCCGAAGCCCTGGTCCATCTGGAAAGCGGCTTCTGGCAGGTGCTCTTTCTCGACCGCCGTTTGCCTGACCTCGATGCGGAGGAACTCAGCCACACCGTCCGCCAGCGTTTTCCCGGAATCGAAGTCGTACTGCTCGATCCAGACAGCGATGCCGAGACCACCGCGCCCGAAGAGAAAGAAAACCCGCTTCCGGAAATGTGGTCCACGATAGATTCCTCCACCGATTCCTCCATCAGCTACGGAGGGGCGGACGCTCTCCTTCTACTTCGCTCGGGGCCCGCCCCAGCTGAAAAAAGCTCGGCAATGGATGGCGCCGAAGACAAGTTTCTGCCCGCCGTTGCTGCCGTTCAGTCCATTATCGAAGCTCCCCTCCCCGGAATGATCGGCAACTCGCGCATCATGCAACCCGTCTATCGGCTGGCGCGCCTGCTGGCGCCGCGCAACACCACGGTGCTCATCACCGGTCCAACCGGGTGCGGCAAGGAAATCGTCGCCCGCGCCATTCACTATCTGAGTCCGCGCGCCGCACGGACTTTCGCGGTTGTCAATTGCGCCGCCATTCCGGAAACCATGCTCGAAGCCGAACTCTTTGGATACGCCCGCGGCGCTTTTACCGGAGCCATGCAATCCTATGCCGGAAGAATCCAAGCGGCGCAGGGAGGCACGCTCTTCCTCGATGAAATCGGCGAGATGCCGTTGAGCCTCCAGCCGAAACTGCTCCGTTTTCTAGAGCAGAAAGAACTGCAGCGCTTGGGCAGCGCCGAAGTCGTGCGTGTCGATGCTCGCATCATCTCCGCCACCAACGCGCACCTGTTGAGTCTGGTCCGTGAGGGAAAATTTCGGGAAGACTTGTACTACCGTCTCTGCGGCTTCCCCATCGAAATTCCGCCACTATGCGAGCGCTCCGAAGATATTGCGCAACTGGCAGCCCACTTCCTGGAAAAATATGCCTCCCGCCGGCCCGCCCCGATATTGTCCCATCAAGCGCTGCAGTCGCTGAAGACCCAGCCGTGGAACGGGAACATTCGCGAACTGCAGAACGCAATCGAACGCGCCCTGATCCTATCCGAAGATCAACCGTTGATTCGCCCCGAACACCTGTTACTCGCCGAGGACAGTTTTCGCAGCTCGCGCTAAAGCCTGCCCAGTCAAACAAGAGGTCGCCTTCATCCGTACCCAGCATAAGCGCGTTCTAAGGCAATTTATGCCGGGCTGGCATCGCCGTTGCAATGTGATCTTCATGTCCACCAATTTTCCAATCCCGCGAGACCCGGTGCGCGACCCCGAGCATCCTTTAGCACGGGCCTTCGCATCTTTCACCGAGGCGGCAGGTTCACTGGAGCGTACGTACGGACAGCTGCAAGGGCAGGTGTCTCATCTTCGCCAGGAACTGGAAGTCACCAACCGCGATCTGGCCACCAGTCTCGAAGAAAATCACCGCATCCGCGAACGTCTGCGCCGCATTGTGGAGGGCTTGCCGTGCGGTGTTCTGGTGATCGAAGCCGGATCCCGGATTTCGACTCTGAACCCGGAAGCGGCCCGCCTGCTCGGTGGCAGCTTCGAATCGGTTGAGGCATTGCCCGTCGCGCTCTCTGCGGCGCTCGGCCTGGCGCGCGGGAGTGGCGAAGAGCACGAATTGTCGCTCTCCGATTTGAATCCATCTGGTTCGAATCATGCCCAGCCCGTCTGGGTCGCCATCCGTCACGCCTGGCTGGAGCAAGGCCCCACCCGCGCCACCTCGGTGTTTATCCTGCGCAATGTCAGCGAGGCAAAAAAGCTTGAGCAAGATCGCGAGCATCTCCGCCGCCAGCAAGCGCTCGTGGAAATGTCGGCCCTGCTTGCTCATGAAATCCGCAATCCCCTGGGCAGCCTTGAACTCTTCGCCGGACTCTTAGCCGAGGCTAATCTCGCGGGCGAAAGCCGCCGCTGGATCGAACACGTTCAGGCTGGGCTGCGCACGCTTTCCGCCACCGTCAACAACGTGCTCCACCTGCACAATACGCCTCAGCCCGAACTCGCCCCCACCGACGCAGGCCAACTTCTCGACTGGGCTTACGACTTTCTCTTGCCGCTCGCCAAGCAGGCGCGCGTCGAAATGCAGATCATCAACGGCCTCAACGGTGTCACCATTCAGGCCGACCGGCACCGGCTCGAGCAGGTGTTGCTCAACCTCGCGCTCAACGCGTTTCGCTTCATGCCGGGCGGCGGATGGCTCTCGATTCGCGGCACCGACTGCGCCTCGTTGGAGAGCTCGTCGGATAGCTTGCGGGACGGCGGCCCTACGGAAGCCGACGTCGTCGAAATCGCCGTCCGCGACACCGGGCCGGGCATTGCCCCAGACGACCTGCCGCACATCTTTGACGCCGGATTCAGCACCCGGCCGGGCAGTTCCGGACTCGGACTGGCCGTCTGCCGCCGCATTCTCGAACAGCACCGAGGCTCGATTGCCGTACGGAGCCGCCCCGGTTACGGTGCGACTTTTTTTCTTCGCCTTCCCCGTAATGGAACGCTCGGAACCACCCATCCGACGGAAGCTGAAGATTCGTCTGAGGGTTTACCCGGAATTTTACCCGAACATTTGGCAGAACTCTCATCCGGGAGTTTGCCCGAACCTCCATGCCCAGCAGCCGAGTCTGGAGCCGAGCTATGAACCGGCTACTCATCGCCGACGACGATGCCGGCATGCGGGCCGCGCTCGAAGCGCGCTTCCAGCGCCGCGGATGGCTGGTCGATGTGGCGGTGAACGGCACCGAAGCGCTGGAGAAGTTTCGCGCCGGCCAGCACTCGCTGGTAATCACCGATGTGCGTATGCCCGGCCACGACGGCTTCGAGCTGATGCGCGAGGTGCAAAAGACAGAAGCGCAAATCTCGTCGGTACGCACGGCCGTGATCCTGCTGACCGCCTATGGTTGCGTGCCCGACGCGGTCGAAGCCATGCGCAACGGAGCCTGCGATTACTTGGTCAAACCGGTCTGCTTTGAGAAACTCGAACTCGCGGTCGAGCAAGTTTTGCGCCGCGCCGAGGAGGCGGGCAAGGATAGGAACAAAGACACCGAAGCGCTCATCGGACACTCACCGGCGTGGGAGCAGGCGCTCGAGCGCGCCCGCCAGGCCGCCGCCACCGATGCCGACATCCTGATCGAAGCCGAAAGCGGCACGGGCAAAGAGCTGATCGCCCGCCTCATCCATCGCCTCAGCCGCCGTAAATCCGGACCATTCGTCGCCCTCAATTGCACCGCGTTTCCGGAAACCTTGCTCGAAAGCGAGTTATTCGGACACGCGCGTGGCGCTTTTACCGGAGCCGTCGGCGCCCGGCCCGGCAAGTTTGAGACGGCGAACGGCGGCACGCTCTTGCTCGACGAGGTGGGCGAAATGCCGCTGGCGTTGCAGCCAAAATTGCTCCGCGCCCTGCAGGAGCGCGAGTTCGATCGCCTGGGATCGAACCAGACCGTACACGTTGACATCCGCGTCATCGCCACCACCAACCGTCCGCTCGAGGCTGCGGTCGCGGAAGGCCACTTCCGCGCCGATCTTTACTATCGTCTTAACGTGATTCCGATTTCTCTGCCACCGCTCCGCGACCGCGCGTCCGACATTCCGGAGCTGGCCGAGTATTTCGCCGGGGTTTATGCCTCAGCTGCAACCTCCGCGGCCCCCACCACAAACGTCTGCTTATCCAGAGAACTCTTGGCCCGTCTCGAAGAGCAGAGCTGGCCAGGCAACGTGCGCGAGCTCGCGAACTTCGTGCGCCGGGCTGTAGCTTTGACGCGCGGCGGCGAGATTGGCATTGAAGCCCTGGAGCATGGAAAAAACCTGCACGGGACAAATCTGTCCGGAAAAATTCCGCCTGTTGTGCCTCGCTCCCCGGAGTGGAAACCCGGGCTCTCGCTCGGAGAAATGGAGCGCCAGCTTTTTGTCATGACCCTCGAATCGACCGGAGGGAACCGCGCGCGCGCGGCCGAGCTGCTCGGCGTCAGCCTGCGCACGGTGCGCAACAAAGTCCGCGAGTTTGGCCTGCCGCCGCGGGATAACTATCGCAGCCAGCTTCGCGTTAACGAGCTTCGCAGCAACGAACTCGCAAATAACAATCTTCGCAATACGAACAACAGTACCAATAACAAGGAGCAACCATGTCCATGATCGTTACCCCGCTGATGCGTGGCCTGGAACGCGTGCTCGACCTGAGCGCGTTTCGCCATCAAATCATTGCCGCCAACCTCGCGAACGTGGACACTCCGGGGTATCGGACCCGCGACCTTCGTCCGTTCGCCGGCGAGATCGAGCAAGCCATGGCCGGAGAGGAAGCGTCGTTTACCCCGGTCGCGCGCGAAATCCCCGGACTGCTCGAGCGTCCCGACGGCAACAACGTCTCGGTCGAGCGCGAATCGCTCTTGCTCGCCCAGAACCAGTTGCGCTTTCAGGTAGCGGTGGCGTTTCTGAAATCGGAGTTTCACCAGATATCCGCTGCCATCAATGGAGGGAGCACGTCATGAACCTGTTCGGCATGTTGGAGGTCAGTGGCTCGGCCCTTGGAGCCGAGCGGCAGCGCGCGGAGGTGGTGGCGAGCAACATGGCCAACGCGCAAACCACGCGCACGGCGGCGGGCGGTCCATACCGCCGCCAGTTGGTGATATTTCAAGCGCAGCGCGTTCCCCGATTCTCGCTCGCGGGCCTGCAACGGGAAAGCGCTTCCGCCGTGCGCGTGGCCGCGGTCGTCCCCGATCAGCGTCCACCGGTGATGCGCTTCGAGCCCGGACATCCCGACGCGAACCCGCAAGGCTACGTGGCCTATCCGCAGGTCGATCCGGTTGAAGAAATGACGGATCTGCTGGGTGCGGTCCGCGCCTACGAGCTGAACGCGTCGGCGGTGCAGGCCACAAAAAGCATGATTGCGCAGTCGCTCGACCTGCTGCGTTGAGTGCGCCGTTGTAGAGCCGGGGCTTGCCCCGTCGCAGATGTCCGATAAGTGAAAGGCTCAGCCATGAACAATTCGATTCCTTCCATCCGCATTCTGCCCGCCGACATCGGGACCGCCCCCGTGGGCGCCGCCGACGGGGGCAAATTCCTCGAGACCTTGCAACAGTCCATCGATCAGGCCGAGGGCGCGCAGGGCGATGCCGCCACCCAGGTAGCGCAGCTCCTCAACGGTAGAGGCGCCGATCTGCACAGCGCCATGATTGCCGTCGAAAAGGCCGATCTGTCGTTTCAGTTGATGATGCAGGTGCGAAACAAGATCGTGCAGGCATACCAGACGATTTCAAACATGCAGTTTTGAAGGTGCTGTGAAATCTCACGCCGTTGTACAGCGGAGGCAAATGCAACAAGTCCTTCCCCTTCGGCTTCGCTCAGGATGACAGTTGTGCGTTTATGCTGCGTTTTGGCGGTTGATCGACGCTAGGAGTTGGGAAATTTGGGTCAGGGCCTAAATCAAATTCAGGACTTTCTGCGCGGCTTGAGCCTGCAGCAGAAAGCTCTGCTTGCCGGAGGAGCAGCCGCCGTCGGGCTCACCCTGTGGCTGTTCGTCACCTTGCTCGATCACAAGAACGTCATCCTCTACTCCGGACTCAAGCCGCAGGATGCGCAGTCGATGGGCAGCCGCCTGGCGGCCAAAAATATTCCTTATGAGATTTCCCCGGATGGCGGAAGCGTTCTCGTGCCCTCCGAGAAACTGGATGCCGCCCGCCTGGAAACGGCCGCGCAGGGCTTGCCGCGCAATGCCCGCCTCGGCTTCGAACTGTTCGACACGCCGAACTGGGCGGGATCGGACTTCAGCGAAAAGGTGAACTATCAGCGCGCCCTCGAAGGGGAACTCGAACGCACGCTGCAGACACTGAGCGAAGTCGAGGCCGTGCGCGTTCACCTGGTGCTGCCGCGGGAGTCGCTGTTCACCGAGCAGGAGCATGCATCGAAGGCCGCCGTCATCGTGAAAACGCGTGGCGGCATCCTTTCCCGCGAAGCTCAGCAAGCCATCCCGCAACTGGTCGCCAGCGCCGTCGATGGCCTGCAGCCTGAAAATGTTACGGTGGTCGACGCCGAAACAGCCATGTCTTTTCTCGCGCGGCGCGGTCCATCCGGCCGCGCCTCCTTTGACTCCGACGGGGAACTGGCCGCCGCTGCCGTGCATGCCATCGAGCCCGTCGTCGGCGCCGAACATGTTCGCGCCAGCGTGCACGTAGACTACGACCTCAGCAGCAGTGAAGAGTCTTCCGAAATCTACGATCCGAAATCCACCGCCACTGTCGCCCAGCAGCATTCCGAAGAACTTGCCGGAGGCGCCAATCCGGCGGGTGTGCCCGGTGTCGCCAGCAATGTTCCTGGCAGCAACGCCGCCATTACGCCGGTTGTACTGCCGGCTATGCCGGGCGCGGCTAGCAATAGCAGTGCCCCCGGCAGTACTGTTCCGGGCAGCATTGGCGCCATTCCGAGCCTGCTTTCGGCCATCGACAACCAGAGTTCGAAATCCGACAGCTCAACCTTTGCGGTCAGCAAAAACATTCGCCACGTCCTGAACCCGGCGGGCCGCGTGCGCCGCATCACCGCGTCCGTCCTGGTCGATGACGCCGTCGATACCAAGCAGGAAAAGGGCAAGCCGTCGACCGTTCGGCGGAAACGCACTCCCGAAGAAATGACGGCCATCGAAAAACTGGCGCGCGCCGCCATCGGAGTCGACGATCAGCGCGGAGATCTGCTCGCAGTCGAAAACCTCTCCTTCCAAACCGTCTCCGTCGAAACCCCCGTCGCTCCCGGCAAGATGGATAAATATCGTCTCCTCATCCAGCCCTGGATCGGTGCGCTGCGCTACGTTGGAATTACGCTGCTCTTCCTGGTGGTCTATGTGCTGGTCCTGAACCCGGTAAAAAAACATGCGATCGCCGCGTTTAAACAGATTCCCGCGCATCTTACGCAGTCAATTGCCGGCGCAGCCGCCGGCAATGGGCTCGGCAAAATCGACCTTCCTCCGGCCAGCGAGGAAGCCCGGCGCGCCGGGGCGCTAAAAAAAGAGCTGGGCGAGAAAATCAAAGCCGAACCGGCCGCCGCCAGCCGTCTGGTGCAGACCTGGATCCACGACCAAAAGAAGTAAGTAGCTCGCACAAGAAGAAATAGCAAGGCTCCACCACCCATGTCCACACCCGTCTCCAACCCGGGCCTACAGAAGGCAGCCATCCTGATGGTGTTACTCGGAGAAGAAGCTGCCAGCCACATCTACCGGAATCTCCCGGAGAACGATGTGCAGCGCCTGACGCGGCGGATCGCGGAGCTGGAACACTTCAAACCCGAGACCGCGATTTCGGTGCTCGAAGAGTACTACCAGCTCAGCCTTACCCAGGGTTACCTGGCCGAGGGCGGCCCGGAATATGCCCAGAAACTGCTCGTAAAATCCTTTGGTGAAGCGGGCGCCCAACGACTGCTCGATCAGGTCAGAAATACGATGGAACAGAATGCCGTCCAACTGGAAAGCCTGCAGGAAGCCGATCCGCAGCAGTTGGCCAAATTCCTGGAAGTGGAGCATCCGCAAACCATCGCCCTCATCCTGGCCCATTTGAACGCTCGTCAGGGCTCGACGCTTTTGTTGCGCCTGCCCGAAGAGGTTCGCGCCGAAACCATCAAGCGCCTGGCGCAGTTGCGTCAGTTTTCCCCGGATGTGGCCCAGAAAGTTGCGGTCGCCCTGAATAAACAGCTGGAGTCGGTCGGCGAACAAAGCCGGCGTGCCTATGCCGGGTTCAAAGGCGCCGCCGACCTGCTCAACCAGATCGAGCCGATCAAAAGTAAAGGCATCCTGGAGATCATCGAAAAAGACGATCCCAAAATGGCGCTCGGCATTCGCAACCTGATGTTTACCTTCGAAGATCTGCTCGGAGTGCCGGAAGCCGGTATCCGCGAGTTGCTCGGACAGCTCGACAAGAAGACTCTGGCGATGGCCCTGCGCGGCGCCACCGAAGAACTCAAGAACCTGGTTTTCAAGTCCATGTCGTCGCGCGCCGTAGACATGCTCAAAGAAGACATGGAGGTATTAGGAGCAGTTCGCGCCAAGGCCGTGAATGAGGCGCAGCACGAAATCGTGGAAGTGGCGCGCCGACTCGAATCGGAAGGCAAGCTGGTCCTGAGCGCCGAATCGCAGGAGGAGTATGTCGTCTAGCGCTACCAAGCGGCAGCTCGTTCCCGAACCCTCGTTGTTCACCTACGCCGATGCCGGAGCCCCAGGCAGTGGGTCCGATGCCGGCCAGCCCGGCGAGGGCCAAAGCCGCCGTCAGCACACCGAGGCCTTCGAGCAGGGACGCCAAAGCGCGCAACAGCAGCTCCGCTCCGAACTCGATGCGGCCCTCGCCAAACAGCGCGCCGAGATCGGCCGCGCCCTCCATGAGTTCGCGCTCGAACGTCAAAATTACTACCGCCGCATCGAAGGCGAAGTCGTCGAGTTGGCGCTCGCCATAGCCCGCAAAATCCTGCATCGCGAGGTGCAAATCGACCCGCACGCTCTCGCCGGCATTGTTCGGGTCACGCTCGAGAAACTCGATACCGGCACCAAAGTCATTCTGCGAGTTCACGCTAAAGAAGCGACTGACTGGCGGCACTACTTCGCCTGCCAGCTCGAAGATGTTCCCGCGCCCGACGTTCACGAGGATCCCGCCATCCCTCCCGGCGAATGCCACATCGAAACATCACTCGGCTCGACCGAAGTCGGCCTCGAATCGCAACTCAAGGAAATTGAAACCGGACTACTCGACCTGCTCGCCGAAAGGCCGGGCGCGTCCGCCGGTTCTGCCCCGGCTGCGAAACCAGCTTCCCCATCGACGACACTAGCGCCCGCACCAGAGCAAAAGACGCGCTGAGATGACTTCACAGATCCTCTCCGCTTATTTCTCCCACCTCGAGACTTCATCCGGTTTGCGCTGGCGTGGCCGCGTCGTGCAAGTCGTCGGCCAGCTCGTCGAATCCGAAGGCCCCTTTTGTACAGTCGGCGAAGCGTGCGAAATCATCGATTCCCGCGGCCGCCACTGGCCGGGAGAAATTGTCGGCTTCCGCGGCCACACGGTTCTTTCCATGTCCCTGCGCCGCCCCACCGGCATCCGCTATGGCGACCAAGTCGTCGTCTGGGGACGCCGTCCTTCCCTGCGCCTTAGCGAGCACCTCCTCGGCCGTGTGCTCGATGGCGCGGGCAATCCCATCGACGGTCTTCCCACTCCCATTTGCCGCGAGCGCTTTGCTCTCGATCGCGAAGCCCCGCTCGCGCTTGAACGGACCCCCATCCGCGATGCCCTCGGCTGCGGCATCCGCGCCATTGACGCCTTCCTCACCTGCGGACGCGGCCAGCGCGTTGGCATCTTTGGCGGAAGCGGCGTCGGCAAAAGCACGCTCATCGGCATGATGGCCCGCAACACTAGCGCGGACCTCACTGTCCTCGGCCTGATCGGCGAGCGTGGACGCGAAGTCGGAGAACTGCTCAACTCACTCGGCGAAGCTGGCCGCCGCCGTTCCGTCGTGGTCGTCTCCACCTCCGACCAGGATCCGCTGCTCCGCATCCGCGCCGGCCTTGCCGCCGCCACCATCGCCGAATATTTCTGCGCCCGGGGCCAGCACGTGCTGCTGGTTGTCGACTCGCTTACCCGTCTCGCCATGGCGCAACGCGAAATCGGACTCGCCGCCGGCGAACCGCCCACCGCCAAAGGCTACACGCCCTCGGTCTTCACTCTGCTTGCCCGCCTGATCGAGCGCGCCGGCTCCTTCGGCTCCGGCACCATCACCGGCTTCTACACCGTGCTCATGGAAGGCGACGACGAAAACGATCCCCTGGTCGACGCCGCTCGCGCCCTGCTCGACGGCCACGTCATGCTCGATCGCCGCCTTGCTGCCCAGAGCCACTATCCTCCCATCTCCATCCTCGACAGCATCAGCCGCATCATGCCCGCTGTTATCTCTGCCCCTCATCTCGCAAAAACCAACCACATCCGCCGCCTCTTTGCCACTTACAAAGCTTCCGAGGAACTGATCCGCATCGGGGCTTACCAGAAAAACAGCGATCCCGATCTTGATCGCGCCATCGCGCTCATGCCCGCGCTTCGCGAATTCCTCATACAACCCTCGCAGGAAGTTGCCATCATGAAAGAGTCCCTCGATCGCCTCATGGCGCTCCCGGCATAAGCCGTGTCGTTCCGTTTTGTTCTCGCCCCGCTACTCCGCCTTCGCCAAAGCGTCGAACGCCAGCGCACCCTCCAACTGCAGGAGGCCAATCTCCAGGCCTCCCGCGCCCAGGAAACGCTGGCACAACTCGACCGCTTCCTCTCCGACTCCGCGCAGTCCGACTCCGCCGCGCTCTCTGCCGGACGCACCGGCGCTGAACTCCAGTTCGCTTCCGTTCTGCGCGAGAACCTGTTTCACTTCCGCCAGGAACTCCAGTCCGACATTCGCCGGCTCGAACTCCTGCGTCAGCAAGCGGCCAGCGCATACCATCAGGCCTATCGCGAACGCGAGGTCCTCGAAACCCTGCGCGCCCGCCAGCGCCGAGCCTATCAGCAGGAACAATTGCGCCGCGAGCAACAGGAACTCGATGCCGCCCACCTGCTGCAACGCTGGCATCATCGCCATTAAATCGCCCGAATGCCCGGCTGATTTTTCGCCGGCTTGATTTTGCCGGGATTACCCGGCAACCCTTGCCGCATCCACTCTCCTTGCCGCCCACTTCCCCTCTCACCGAGTGTGACCCTTCATGTAACTCTTTGACTTTGCAGCCATCGCCTCATCTTCCCAGCCCAAGTCGGACTTCGCGCAATTGGCGCATCGAGTGCAACCGAACCCGCGGTACTCCGATGCGCGTAGACGCAACTCTCATCCCGGTGGCGGCACCAGTGGCTCCCGCCTCGATCCATTTCCCGTCGTCGTCCATACCATCGAGTTTCGGCGCGAAGCTCGCCTCATCCATCTCCAGTGCCGAGCCGGAACATTTCCAGAAGCAATCTGCCCCGGCTGCAAAATCCGATTCCAAACCCAACCCCAACGTCGCTCCGAATCCCACGGGCGCCTCTACTCCAAGTCTCAATTCGCCGAATCCGATTCCAAAGTCCGCCGCCAAGCCGGCAACCAAATCCGCGCCCGTTCCAGAAGCCGCGTCTTCACCAACCACTTCTTCACAATCCACTTGTTTACCAGCGGGTGTACCACTTCTCGCGGGTTTCGAGAAGTGGGGCCTGTCTGCTCCTGCACCGAAGCTAGCCGATCCTTCGACGAATCCCCCACCACTTGTGCCGCAACTCACTGCAAACCTCGACAGCGTGACCTCCCCGCCACCATCGTTTGCTCGGAATATTGCCATTCCAGCCCAGGCCGTCACGCCCGGTGAGCTTTTGTCCGTTGCGCCGGCCGCTTTGTCTCTTCAGCGCCAGCCTGATACGACCGCGGCTTCCGTCAAGCCAGTCCCCGTGACGAGTCAATCCACCCCGCTTGTCATGCCGAATTTGAGCACAGACCTAGTCGTGCCTCCCGACAATTCCAGCGCCGCAAACGCGCCAGCGAGTTCTCCAGTTCCAATCGAAGCCGGCCCGAAATCTCCAGAACCTCCACCCGCCATCGGACAAGCCGCTTCCGCCGCCGCGCCATCGTCGCTCAACACCGCGGCACAATTCTCCACCGCACCCGCACCGTTTTCGACTTCCGCAGTTTCCGTTTCAGCAGCGTCTGTGACACTGCCAGCGCTGATGCCCGCGACACCGCTCACGAAAGCTGAGCCATCATCCAATCTCAGTTATTCCTCAGATCCGCCAGTTGTCTCGTCACGCGGTGGCCCAAGCCCTATTGCCCCCAGCAACCAGACCTGGGATTTTTTTTCGCAGCCGTTTTCTGCCCCAACCCCGGCGCCAACTCCAACTCCGGCTCCAACTCCAACTCCGGCTCCAACTCCAACTCCAACTCCGGCTCCAATTCCGCAGTCTCTCCTCAGCGATAGCACCCTTGTGCTCCTCGCCGGACCTCCAAACGCAAAGCCGCCTGCAGATCAAAACGCGGCCGACTCCAAAGTCAGCAACGCGACACCAGACATCTTCAGACCAGGTAGCTCGACACCAATCAGTCCTGCTCCGCTCAGCAACCCGGCCTTTATTTTTTCGCAGCCGTTTTCTGTTTCGACTCCGACTCCAACTCCAACTCCGCGGTCTCCCCTCAGCGACAGCAGCCTTGCGCTCCCCACTGAGGCAGCAAACGCAAAGCCGCCCGCAGATCAAAACGCAATCGAATCCAAAGCCAGCAACGCGACGCCAGGCCTCTTCGGGCCAGGTAGCTTCACACCAATCAGCCCTGCCGCCGCGCAACCCGTCCCCAGCCGCGGTTCCGCTTTTCTCGACATGGCGCCAGCCTCAGCTCTCACCGTGGGCGCCACCGCTGCGGCGGCACAATCCGACGGCGCCCCAGAAACCGGACTCGCCGCTGTCCACAACCTCGCCAACAATGGCGCCAACAACAATGCGCCGTCCGTTACTTCGGATCTCGCTCCGAATTCCAACCCGCTCGCTCAGGCTCCCGCAGCGATTGCCGCAACCACCACCGATGTTGCCGACAACGCCAAGCCTGGTGCCGTTGCCCAATCAGCCATCGCCGCGACGACGCTCGTCACTGAGCCAGCAAATGCAAAGCCGCCCGCAGATCCCAACTCGACGGACGCCAAACTAAGCAATTCGACGTCAGACAGCTTCAGGCCAGCTAGCTCCACACCAATCAGTCCTGCCGCAATCAGTCCTGCCGCCGCGCAGCCTGCCCCAAGCCGCGGTTCCGCTTTTCTCGACACGGCGCCAGCCCCGGCTCTCTCCGTGGACGCCACCACTGCGGCGGCACAATCCGACAGCGCCCCAAAGACCGGACTCGCGACCGTCGACAACCTCGCCAACAATGGCGCCAACAACAATGCGCCGTCCGTTACTTCGAGCCTCACTCCGAATTCCAACCCAATCGCCCAGTCTCCCGGAGCGATTACCGCAACCACCACCGATCTCGCGGACAACGCCAAGCCTGGACTCTTTTCCCAATCAGCCCAATCAACCACTACCGCAACGCTACCGACCACCGCCGACGATAAAAAATCCGCTGCTGCGGTTCCACCGAATGTCACTCTAGCTCCAGCTGGACCAGCTTCCTCCACTTCAGTTTCCGCCACTTTGTCTTCCGCCACCTCATCGCCCGGCGTTCCTGTCGCACTCGCCGCTGGAAAGGATTCTTCGGCTGCGCTCACCGCTCCCGCGCCGCCCGCCCCCGCGCCTCCGTCCCCAGCCGGAATTGTTTCCGCGCCCGATCTTCCCCAAACGCACCAGATGCTCGACTCCGCGCCGCCCGCACCCCCTGCTCCACCGCCCACGCCCATCGCGCCTGGTTCCGCCGCCGATGTGCAGATGAACGCACAGATGAACGCCCAGATGCATGTCGGCATCCGCACCGACGCCTTTGGCGCGGTTGAGATTCATACCGTCGTCCAGCAGAGCCAGATCGGCATCACCGTTCACGCCGACCGCGATATTGCCCGCTGGTTCAGTTCCGAAGTGCCGGGCCTCGAATCCGGACTCAACAAAAGCCACCTAAACCTCACCGCCGTCGATTTCAATAACGGGCGCTCCGGTGTACAAACCGCGACCAGTTTTCAGCATGGCCAGCCGCGGCATAGTTTCTCTCAAACGCCCAGCTCCCCATCCGCCGCCTTGCCCGATGCTGCCTCGCCGGAACAGGACACGGCATCGCAGCCCGCAACCATCGACATTCTTCCGTCAGACCTGTCCGTCGGGTCGGCGCAAAGTCACGTCAGCATTCACGCTTAGGAGGCAAACTCGTGCACACCTCGCTGCTGCAAATGCTCCACCCGGCCGCTCAAGCTGCTTCCGCGTCGTCCGCAGCTTCATCGTCGGCCCCAACCTCCACTTCCTCGACCGTCGCTCCCGGCGTGGACTTGACCAACACGTTCTTGCAGTTGTTGTCGGTGCAACTCGAAAATCAGAGCCCGATGAACCCGGTCGATCCCAACCAGTTCGTCACCCAGCTCGCAACCTTCGACTCGCTCGGCGAACTGACCCAGATCCAATCGCTCATGCAGACGCTCGTGAACGACGTCGGTAGCACCTCCAGTTCGGCCGCTGGTTCCAATGCCAGCGCCAATTCAACTTCCACCCCAAGCCCGAATTCCATTTCTCACTAAGGAGCCCGTATGCCTAATTTCTCAGTACCTCTTTCCGGACTGGACGCCAGTTCGGCCGCACTCTCAACCTGCGCCAACAATCTGGCGAACCTCAACACCGTCGGTTACAAAGACCAGCAGATCCAATTTTCCGATCTGTTCTACCAGAATCTCGGCTCCGACGGCGCCGGCGATCCTATCCAGGAAGGCGCGGGCGTCCAGGTCAGCTCCCAACCCTCCGACTTTACCCAGGGTGACGTCTCGTCTACCGGCATCGAGACCGACGTTGCCATCAACGGCAACGGGTTCTTTGTTGTGCAGGATAACGGCGTGCAGAGTTACACTCGCGCCGGCAATTTCGAGGTCGGCACCAATAACCTGCTCGAAACCGCCGACGGCCAAACGGTCATGGGATACGCTGCCACCAATGGCGTCGTCAGCACCAGTGCGGGACTCAGTACGCTCGCACTTGGAGCCGGAATCGCCAGTCCCGCTGTCGTCACCGCCAACGTAGGCCTGACCTCAAATCTCGATGCCACCGATACTAACGGCACCACCTATTCAACCCAAGCCACCATCTACGATTCCCTCGGCGCCGCCCACCAAGTCACCTTCACCTACACCGACGAAGACACCCCCGCCGTCGCTGCCGTCCAAGCCCAAGCGGCAACCGGCACGCTAACCATGGCCGCCAACCCGGTTGCCACCCAAACCGTGACCGTAGGCAGCCAGACGTACACCTTCACGACGGCCGCGCCTGCTGCCGGGACCAATGACGTTTATATCGGCGCAACTGCTGCTATAACCACGGCAAATCTGGTGAATGCCATCAATGGCAACTATGCGGATGCCGCCGGAACCGCCTCTCCGGGCGGTTATGGAACCGGTACTGTCGCCAACCCCGCTGCCACCGCAGTGGACGCTGGTAATGGCGTAATCAATTTCGCGGCAGATGTCCCTGGCGCCGCCGGTTTCGCTGCAACTAGCTCGGGTACGGGTTCCGCGAACCTTACCTGGAGCACTGCCGCCGGAGCGAACGGCGTCGCCGCCGCCGCCGCCGTCCCCGCCGTCGTCAACACCTGGAACTACGCCGTTACTCTTCCTGCCGTCGACATTTCCGGTGCCACCGCCCCCGCCTTGCTCGCCACCGGTACGCTCGTTTTCAACGGCAATGGAACCCTCCAGAGCGTCACTCCTACCGCCGGCTCCACCTCTACTACCAACCCCACCATCACTGTCCCGCCCACCACCAATCCCACCTCCGTTTTCGCCGATGGAGCCAATCCACTTACCTTTACCTGGCACCTGTTCGACACAGCCGGCAACGGGCTCGTCACGCAAACGGCTGCCGCCAGCAGCACCACAGGCATCCAACAGGATGGCGCCGCCAGCGGCACCCTCCAGAGTTTCAGCATCGGTTCCGATGGCACCATTACCGGAACCTTCAGCAACGGAACAACCGCTACCGTGGGACAGATCGCACTCGCCAGCTTCGCCGACGAGCAGGGCCTCTCGCGCAATGGCGACAATACCTATTCTCCAACTCTGGCCTCCGGTCAGGCCACCGTCGGCGCACCGACCAGCGGCGGACTCGGCAGCATATCTGGCGGTTCTCTCGAAGCATCCAACGTCGACATCGCCACCGAGTTTGCGAACCTCATCGTCGCACAGCGCAGCTACGAAGCTAACGCTCGCGTCGTTACGACGTTCGATCAGATCGCGCAAGACACCATCGCCCTGAAACAATAGGGCGCCAATACTCGAGGAGGGACGGGCTTAGTGTGGGGACGGGCGTCCCCGCCCGTCCAGGCCGAGCGTTAGCTCGCTCGGCTCCACCTCGACTTTCAGCGGGCAGCGCTGCCAGAATCTGCCTCGTATCGGAGGGCTCCTTAAGGGGCCGTGCCAAGAATCCGCGGCCCTTCTCTGATTCCCTTCATGAAAGCGCTCTCAGAAAAACTCTGCCATCGCGCCGCCGTTTTCTCCCTGGCAAACGCGTTCCTCCATTCGCCTGATTCCAACCAGTTTCCCTCCATCGCCCTTTGGATGGCCGGGGGGGTGAGTCCCGGAGGCTGGCTTGCAAACATCGCATGCATGCCGGATGTCGAGGTAAGTCCCGCGCCCAAGAACGCGCCGGGGAAAAAGAAGAATATGTTGTGGCTGGCTATCGTGCTCGCTCTGGGGCTGGGCGCGGTTGGCATCTTCTTCTGGTTGGGCTCGCAGCCCTCGACCAGTGCCGCCGAAAGCTCGGCCGCGGAATCCACTCTCGGTCTCGAGATCTTTGTCGTCAATCTCAATGCCTCCGGCCAGCGCGCCTACCTCCGAGTCGGAATCACCCTTGGCTTGGCGCACCCGATCCCTCGCAACAAACCAGAAGCCGTACCTACGGCACTTGTGCGCGACACCATCCTCTCCGTGCTCGCCACCGCGCAACCCGAAGCGTTGTTGGGCCTCGAAGGCAAGCGCCAGCTCAAAGACGAACTTCTGAAAGCCCTGCAGGAGCGAGTGCCGCAGATGGCGGTCGAGAATGTCTACTTCACCGAATTTCTGGTGCAAATGTAAATGGTGCAGATGTAACTGCTGCCGAGGTAACTGCTGCAAAGGACAAACGGTGCAAATCTGATGGCTGCCGCCGCCCAACCCAAAGTCGAAGCTTCCGTCGCCGATCACACTGTCGATCGCTGGCTGCGCGTCGATCCTCTGCCTTGCCTGCTCACCATCGAGATTTCCGTGCCCGGTTTTACCGTCGCCGATCTCGTTCAGCTGGCCCGCGGCCGCATCATCGCCACCCGCTGGACCGTTGGCCAAGACGTTCCCCTGCGTATCAACGGTGAATTGATCGCTTGGAGCGAGTTTGAAGTAGTGCGGAACTGCCTCGCCGTGCGCTTAACCGAGTTGGCCTAGATGCAACTGACACAGGTGGAGTTGGCGCAGATGAAGCTGCTGGAAATGAAGTTGACGCAGACGGAAACCACGCGGACACAAAGTGCGGCTCATGCGCTGCCGCCCCTTTTCGCGCTTGCCGCCGCCCGGCTCAGAGCCTTCTGGCGCTCCGTGGTCTCTCGCGCAGGAACTAAACGCAAGCCGCTCGCCGTCCGCGAAACCGCTGCTCTCGGCGACCGCCGCTTCGTCTCCGTCATCCAGTTCGAGCGCCAGCGTTTTCTAATCGGCTCCAGCCCCTCCTCGGTCACCCTGCTGGCGCAATTGCCGGATGAATCTGTCGCGGAAGGAAGAAAAAAAGAAAGCGGAGAAAAAGATTGATGCGGGCTTTTCTCATCTCTTCTTGCCGCGTCGCCCTCTTGCTCTTCCTCGCCGCGCCGCTCTGGGCGCGCCCCCAGCCGGTGCCCGGCTTCTCTCTGCCCGGTCTCCTCCCCGGAGCTTCCGCCTCCGGCGGTTCCGCGTCCTGGAATATTGTCATTCTCCTTACCCTGCTGACCATGATTCCCGCCATCGTGCTCTCGATGACGCCTTTCGTGCGCCTGCTTGTCGTCTTTCATTTCCTCCGCCAGGCGCTCGGCACCCAGACCACGCCCAGCAATCAGACTCTCATCGGACTCTCCCTCATTCTTACTTTCTTCCTCATGCAGCCGGTCGGCGCCGCCATCTATTCCGATGCCATCGTTCCCCTTGACGAGGGGCACATAACCATGATGGCCGCGCTCGATCGCTCCATCGTTCCGATGCGCCACTTCATGCTCAAATACGCTCGCGAAAAAGATCTTGCTCTCTTTGTCGAACTCGCGCATGAGCCGCGTCCCGCCCGCCCCGAAGATCTCGACATGCGCATTGTTGCGCCCGCCTATCTTCTCAGCGAACTGCAGGCCGGGTTTCGTATTGGAGCCGCCCTCTTCTTCCCCTTTCTGGTCATCGATCTGGTCACCGCCGCCGTTACCACCTCGATCGGCATGATGCAACTGCCTCCGGTCATCATCTCCACCCCGCTCAAGATTCTTTTGTTCGTCGTGGTCGACGGATGGAACCTGCTCGTCGGTTCCCTGATGCGGAGTTTTTCCTGAAAGGCGCTTATGGGAACCGAACAAGTCGTCGCCCTCTTCCGCCACACCCTGCAGATGGCTCTGCTGATGGGCGCGCCGCTGCTTCTGATCGCAGTGTTCGTCAGCCTGCTCGTCAATGTTGCGCAGGTGCTGACTTCCTTGCAGGACCAGACGCTCTCCCACGTCCCGCGTCTGGCGACGATGGCGGCGGCCGTCCTGGTGTTCTTTCCCTGGATGTTGCGCAAGGTGATGTTCTTCACCATTGGCCTGTGGTCCGACTTCCACCCGTTTGTTCGATGAGAGGTTGTCGGGAAATGCACGACTTCAGAGATGCGAAAGAAGATGTCCGTAGAGACGCGGCTTGCCGCGTCTCGCCATTGCCGCGCTCCCAGAGACGGGGCAAGCCCCATCTCTACACGAGCTGCTCCGATGTCCAAGACAGGCGCTGCCCTTTGAGGTGATTTGTGCTCCAACTGCCAATAACGATGCCCTTCGCCGTGCCGATCGAACGCACCATCGCTGCCTGGCTGATTGCCGGCGCGCGCGTCAGTGGACTGCTCGCCGTCGCGCCTTTCCTCGGCAGCGCCGCCGTCCCCGCTCGCATCAAGATCGGCTTCGCTTTCCTCCTCACCTTATTCATGGTGCCGCTCGTTCCCGCGACCTCGGTGGCCACCGCCCCCGCACTCATCGTGCTTTTGTTCGGCGAATTTGCCATCGGGTTTCTCCTCGGACTTACCCTCCAGCTCATCTTCGAAGCCGGACAGATTGCCGGCCAAGTGTGCGGCGTGCAGATGGGATATTCGCTTGCCAGCATCGTCAATCCCGACAACAGCCAGGCCGACTCCGCCGTGCTTTCCACTTTTTACGAACTTATTGTGCTCCTGCTTTTCATTCAGCTCGGCGTCCCGCACTGGCTGTTGCGCGGACTCGCGCGCAGCTTCGACTACCTGCCGCCCGGCCATTTTTCCCTTACCTGGCCAGCGGTACATGCGCTTTTCGAATTTTCCGCGGGCATGTTTGTGGCCGGTCTGCAGATTGCCGCGCCCGTGCTGGTTGCCAGTTTATTCGCCGATGTCGCCCTCGGTTTTATCGGCAAAGCTTCGCCGCAATTACCTGTCCTGTTTGTCGGGATCTCGCTCAAGAACCTGCTCGGCCTGGCGCTGCTGAGCGGCGCGGTGGCCTTTTGGCCGCGCTTTTTCGACGCCCGCTTCGGCCGCGCCCTCGATGCCTCAGAAAGGATTTTGCAACTAGCGCACTAACGCGGCTCACCGTAGTGCCGCTCTGGCCAACGACCAACGACTAACGACCAACGACTAACGACCGCTCATGCCCGAATCCAACCAGACCGAACAGGCAACCCCGCGACGCCGCCAGAAAGCTCGCGAAAAAGGCCAAGTCGCCCGCAGCCGCGATCTTATCGGTGCCGCCTCCGCCATGGCCGCGACCTTCGTTCTCTTCTTCTTGATGTCGAGCTTTCCCCACGCCTTTCGTGTCTTCTTCCATGACTGCCTCGAGGGCGCTGTCTCCGGCAACCTCCGCATGGACACGCCGGCGCCCATCTTCACTCACTCCGGACTTTTCGTCGCCACGGGTGCCGCTCTCGCTTTGGGATGGGCCGTAGCGCTCGCCTCCGCCCTCGCTCAGGGTGGCCTCGTCTTCGCCCCCACCTCACTGCTGCCGGCTGCCTCGCGCATGAGTCCTGCCGCCAAGTTGAGACAACTCTTCTCCATCACTGCACTCCGCGGACTCATGAAGTCCCTGCTACCCGCCGCTGCTGTTACCTATGTTGCCGTGGGCTGCCTGCGCCGCGACTGGCCTTTGCTCATGGCGCTCTCCGCCCGCTCCGCCCGCGGCACGCTCGGTTTCGCCGCTGGACGCATCTTCGAAGTTGCCTGCAAATCCGCTCTTGTTCTCCTCATCTGGGCCGTCCTCGACTACCTGTTCGAGCGCCAACACCTTTCCAGCGAACTGAAAATGAGCCGCCAAGAAATGAAGGACGAATACAAGGAGACGGAAGGCAATCCCATTATCAAAGGCCGCATTCGCCGCCTGCAGCGCCAGGTCCGCCGCCGCCGCATGCTCGCAGACACCAAACGCGCCAACGTCGTCATCACCAACCCCACCGAATACGCGATCGCGCTCGAGTACCGCCCCGATATGACCGCGCCCGTTGTCGTCGCCAAGGGACGCAACCTGTTTGCCGCCCAGATCAAGGAAATCGCCCGCTGGGAGGGCATTCCCATGGTTGAGAATCCTCCTCTTGCTCATGCCCTCTACCGCACCGTCGAGGTGGGACAGAGCATTCCCGCGAAACTCTACGCCGCCATTGCCGAGATCCTGGCCGCCGTCTACCGCGCCCAAGCTCGCGCCCTCGCCGCCGCCGCTTCCGCCGCCACTGCCGCAGGAGGCCGCCGCTAATGCCCGCCGCTGTCACCATCGCCGCTCCCAACCGCAACCCGCTCATCGAATGGATCATCCCCATTGCGGCCGTCAGCCTAGTCTTTGTCATGCTGGTGCCGCTGCCGGCAATGGTGCTCGATCTCCTGCTGGCCACCAGCTTTGCGGCTTCCGTGCTCGTTCTGCTTTCTGCCCTTCAAATCCTGCGCCCAGCGCAATTTTCCGTCTTCCCCAGCCTGTTGCTCCTGCTCACCCTGTTCCGCCTTTCGCTGAATCTGGCCTCCAGCCGCCGCATCCTTCTCCACGGCAACGAGGGCGCCGGAGCCGCCGGACGCGTCATCGAGGCCTTCGGACAATTTGTTGTCGGCGGCAACTACATCGTCGGTTTCGTTCTTTTCATCGCCCTCATCGCCATCCAGTACATTGTCGTCAGTCACGGAGCGGTGCGCACCGCTGAAGTTACCGCCCGCTTCACTCTCGACGCTCTCCCCGGCAAGCAGATGGCGATCGACGCCGACCTCAATGCCGGACTCATCGACGAGCATCAGGCGCGCGCCCGCCGCGAACAAACTGCCCGCGAAGCCGAATTCTACGGCGCCATGGACGGCGCCGCCCGCTTCAACCAGCGCGACTCCATCGCCACCATCCTCATCACCGGCATCAACATTCTTGCCGGCTTCCTTATCGGAGTCTTTCAACTCGATATTCCTTTTCGCGAGGCGCTCAAAACCTACACCATACTCACAGTCGGCGACGGCCTGGTCACCCTGATCCCCTCGCTCCTGGTTTCGATGGCCGGAGGCATGGTGGTTACCCGCGCCTCTTCGAACGCCACCCTCTCTGCCGATCTCGGAACCCAACTACTCTCCCGCCGCCGCTCTCTGCAAATCGCGGCTGGCGTCATGGTTGCGCTCGCTTGCATCCCGGGTTTGCCGAAATTCTCCTTCCTCGCTATCGCCGGCGTCGTCGCCTTGCTCGCCGCGCGCCTGCCCAAGCCCGTTAGAGACAAAGACGGCAAAGTCATAGACAAAGACCCCGCCGTTGGCGATCCCGGCGCCCTGCCCGCCAGCGAGAAAGACAAGAAGGCCGCCAAGTCCGACTCCATCGAAGACCTGCTCAAGCTTGACGAACTCTCGCTCGAAGTCGGCTATTCGCTGGTCAACCTGGTTGACGTGCAGCAAGGTGGACAACTCCTCGCCCGCGTCAAAGCGTTGCGCAGCAGCCTCGCCGTGCAACTCGGCTTCATCGTGCCGCCGATTCATATCACGGATAACCTCCGCCTCAAGCCGCGCGAATATGTGATCTCCCTGCGCGGCGTCGAAATCGCCCGCTGGGAAATGATCGAGGATAAGGTCCTCGCCATCAGTTCCGAACTCACTCCGCCCGCGCTTGCCGGAACCCCCACCCGCGAGCCCGCATTCGGCGTCGCCGCTCTCTGGATCGCCCCCGCCCTCGAGTCCCAGGCCCTGACCTCCGGCTATGCCGTAGTCGACCAGACTTCCGTCCTCTCCACTCACCTCGCCGAAATCATCCGGCAGCACGCCTACGAATTGCTGACCCGCCAGGAAACCAAGCGTCTCCTCGATCGCCTCAGCGAGAGCCATCCCAAACTCGTCGAGGAACTCGTTCCCAAAACCCTCAGCCTCGGCGAAGTGCAAAAAGTCTTGCAGCAACTTCTGCGCGAGCAGGTTTCAGTTCGCGATCTCTCCAGCATCCTCGAGACCCTGCTCGATGCTTCTGCCACTAACAAAAATCCCATCCTGCTGGTCGAAGCCGCCCGCCAGGCGCTCGGGCGCGCCCTCGTCCGCCCGCTGCTCTCCGACGATGGCGGCTTGCGCGTGCTCACCCTCGATCACAACCTCGAAGAAGAACTCAGCCGCGCCTTCAACCCGCAAGCGCCGCCCGCCACCAGCACCGGATTGCAGCCCTCTGGTTTGCAGCCGTCATTTGTCCGCCGCATTCTCGACGGCTTGCGGGCGCTGGCCGGAGATCAGGTCGCGCAGACCGCGCCCATCCTGCTCTGCTCCACCCCCGCACGCTTTCACCTGCGGCGCTTGCTTGAACCCTTTCTCCCCAAAGTCGTAGTGCTCTCCCCTCTGGAAATCCCTCCCATGGTTCCAGTGCAGTCGCTAGGCACGGTGCGATGAAAAGAATGACGCTGTCCGCTGTTCGCTCGTCGCTATCCGGCTCTCGCGGCCGGCTGGGCAAACGACGAACGGCGAATAGCGAACGATCAACGCCCACCGACCAACAACGATTTAACGAAAGCAGGCCATCACATGACCAAACATCCCGCCGAAGCCTATCAAAGCGTTCAGGACGCCGCCGAACGCGAGCGCGTCCTCATGGAACAGCTTCCCCAGGTCCGCTACATCGCGCGCCGCATTCACGAACGGCTGCCCCGCCACGTGCCCTTCGAAGACCTGGTCCACGCCGGCGTCGTCGGACTCATCGATGCCCTCAACAAGTTCGATTTGTCGAAGCAGGTCCAGTTCAGTTCGTATGCCAAGTTCCGCATTCGCGGCGCCATCCTCGACAGCCTGCGCGAACTTGACTGGAGCCCGCGCGAATTGCGCCGCAAAGGCCGCCTCGTCGATTCCACATACTCCGATCTTTCCGGCAAGCTCGGACGCGCGCCCACCGAAAATGAAATCGCCCATGAGATGGGCATTGGCCTGCACGAATTGCAGTCCCTGCTCGCCGAGCTCGACGGCCTCGAACTCGGCAGCTTGCGCGTCGAGTCTCCCCGCGACGGCAAAGAAGAAGATCTCACCGACCGCGTCCCTTCCAAGCCCGAGGAAACGCCATTCTTCCAATGCCTGCGCTCGGAGATGAAGCACCTGCTGGAGCAGGCCATTTCCGAATTGCCGGAAAAAGAACAGCGCGTTCTCGCGCTCTACTATTACGAAGAACTCACCATGAAAGAAGTTGGAGCCGCGCTCGGCATTGGCGAGTCGCGCGTTTCCCAGATTCATTCTCTCGCCATGGTGCGCCTGCGCGCCCGCCTCAATTTCCTGAACGTGACCACCGTCCCCGCGGCGCGCGCCAAAGCCGCCGGAAACCCCTAAAAGCTCTCTTGTAGAGACGCGGCAAGCCTCCTCTCTACCTTTTCAAACTTGAATCTCTACTCCACCAGAGGCCACATGGAAAAAGTACTCAACCAGGAAGAAATTGATGACATGGTACGAAGGGCGCGTTCGGGCGGGGCCGCCGTCGCTTCCGGCCCGGTTGTCCAGCCCTGGGACATCCGCCAGGCCGGACAGATCGGACGCGAGCAGCTGCGTGCCATCAACCAGCTTCACGAACTCTTTGCCCGCAATCTCACTACCTCCGTTGGCGGCTACCTGCGTATCGTTTTCGACGTCAGCTTGGTTTCTGCCGAGCATCTCACCTACCGCGAGTTTCTGGATCGTGTCCCGGAGAAAAGCTATCTCGCTTCCATCGATCTCGCCCCGGTTGATGCCACAGCGGTGCTCCAGCTCGATCTCGCCATCGCCTTCCCCATCATCGATGTCATGCTCGGAGGCGAAGGCAAGAACAGCGGAATTACCCGCGACGTCACGGAGATCGAAGAACAGGTTCTCGAAGGCATCATCCGCATTATGTGCCGCGAACTGCAAACCAGCTGGCAGGCGATTACGCTCGAATTCAATTTCGGTTCGCGCCAGCAGATCCTGCAGACCCAGCGCCTGATGCCTCCAGAAGAAAAGACTCTTTGCCTCAGCTTCGAAATAAAAATGTCGGAAACCCGCGGCACTCTCAACCTCGCCATTCCGGCCGTGGTTTCCAACGCCTTGCTCCGGAAAATTTCCGCCGACTTCAGCTATCAGCGCCCCCGCAGTCCCATCGAAGCCCGCCGCCAGATTCAGAAAAAGCTGCTCGACTGCTTCTTCTCCGTTGAACTCTCCATGCCTGATCTGCATGTGCCTTTGCGGAAGCTGACCGACCTCGCTGCCGGCGACGTGGTTCCTTTTCCCAAAAGCGTCTCCAGCCCGGCCCTCATGATGATCGACGATGTCCGCCTATGCTCGGCCATCCCGGTGCGCATCAACACCCGTCGTGCCGCCCGCGTCCTCTCTCTCGAAACCCCGCTTCCTACCGCCGGTGAACCATGACAGACAGCGAATCGCATAGATCTCTTGGGGAAGTGCATGGTTTTACAGGCTCCAGAAGAATTCCGAAATGTGACTGGTGAAATATGACTGGTGAACTATGACCGACATTCCCGACGCACCCGCCCAGAACCTGTCCCCTGGAAATCGCCCCGACCTCCGCCCCGAACTCCTTCATTGGTGTGAGGCCTGGAAAACCTGTCTCCAAAATGTGCTCACCCAGGTTTCGGGAAGCGCCTCCGGAAAACTCGGCGCCTTCGAAATTTCTCCGCAGCCCTTGCCCACCGTCGATTCCGACGTCTGGTACACGGTCGTCGCGGGAGGTGCCGTTCATGGCGAAATGACTCTGCGTCTGCCCGCCGCCTCCGGCACCCGTCTCGCCCAGATGCTTCTCGGCGAAACCGAGACCGTGCCCGAAGGCGCCACCGCCGAACCCACCGGCGCCGAGCAAATCACTACTGAACACAAGGAAGCCCTCGAAGAGCTCCTGCGCCAGATCGCCGGCCTCGCCGCCACCGCTCTCGCCCCGTCCGTCGGGGGCGAGGTTCAGTTTCATCTCGCCACCTCCGCCGCTCCCTCCTGGTCCTCGGATGCCATCGTCTGCCTCCAAACCACCCAGACCGAAGCCGAAGCCGCGGCCCCTATCGCCATCGAAATTCGCATGAGCCCCGCCCTCGCCGCCGCACTCCAGTCGCCGTCATCGTCGCAGGCGTCAACGCAACCAGCAGCGGCGCCACCGCCTCCCTCATCCACCGAGCCGCCGCCCGCCGCCAGTTACCGCCGCCTCATGGATGTCGGTCTCGATGTCAAACTCCGCTTCGGAACCCGGCGCATGTTACTGCGCGATGTTCTCGCCCTCAGCGCCGGAGTCGTCGTCGAACTCGATAACACTCTCCATTCTCCCGTGGAGCTGCTGCTCGACGGTCGCCTCATCGCTCAAGGCGAAGTCGTTATCGTCGACGGCAAATACGGATTGCGGGTCACCGACGTAGTCGATCCCCCACCCGCCGCAGGATCAGTCTGAAGTTCTTTCGAAAGGACTCTTAGTTCAAAGCGCCATTCGTCGTTCGCTGTTCACTCTTCGCAAAACAAATCGTCTTTGCGAACAGCGAACGGCCAACAGCGGCAAACAGCCAAAAGCGTTACGGAGGACTATCCCATGCCAAACTTTCTCAAGCCGCTAACCTGGCCCGCCAACTGGATCAAACGCCGCAACCTCAAATCGTCCGAGCCCCCTTGTGCGCTCGCCTCCTGCTCCGGCCCGCAATCCTTGTGGCAGCGTCTCCGCAAACGTCACCGCCCCAGCGGAACCTTCCTCCAGGGCGTCTTCTATTGCCAGCCCCAATGCCTGGAGACCGCGCTCATCGGCCAACTCTCCCGCCTGCGCGTAATGGCGCCCTCGACGCAGCCTCCCAACCGCATTCCCCTAGGCCTCCTCATGGTCGCCCGCGGCAAACTCACCTACCTCGAAGTCCGCGCCGCCCTCGAAGCCCAGCGCCGCGCCCGCTACGGAAAGATCGGTGAGTGGATCGAGAAACTCGGCTTTGCCACCGAACAGGAAGTCACCTCCGCCCTGGCCCTGCAATGGGGATGTCCCGTCGCCTCATCCTTGGATCCCTCCACTATCCCTTCTCCCGGCAGCATCCCGCTTCCCATCCTCGAAGCTTTCCAAATGCTGCCTCTCAACTATGCGGCCTCCACCAATACCCTCTACCTCGCCTTCGGAGAGCGCGTCGACCATGCCGCTCTCTATGCCATCGAAAAGATTCTTGACTGCCGCACCCAGCCCTGCGTTGCCGGACGCAAGAGCATCGCTCGCCAACTCGACTTCATGCGCCAGCTTCCACGTCCCAACGACGTAGAATTCGGACCGATGAACGACCTCGCAGAAATGGGACGCATCGCCTCCAGCTACACCGCTCGGTTGACCCCCGAACAAGTCCGCCTGAGCCGCATCGGCCGTTTCATCTGGCTTCGCCTCGATGTGAATCGCGATCTCCGCTCCAGAACCCGCTCCGTCGCCACCAACCTGGTCTTCCGCCTGTCCACCGACTCACCCCGTTCCCTCCCATTCACCCGCAACGAGCGACCCCTGAGAGCGGCACAAACTCCGTAGGGCCGATGCCTGTGAAGATAATTGATGCACTCGAAAATCTTTATGGAACTGTCATCCTGAGCGGAGCATGGACTTCACGAAGTGAAGCCCGTGCGTAGTCGAAGGACCCCTACGCTCACCACCAGGCGGTTCGCCAGAGCAGGAGCTGTAACTTAGGGATTGTCATCTGAGCGGGTCGCGGTCCTCAGCGTGGTTCAAGCGCAGAAAGCCCAGCGCCCTTCCCGATCCGGGGTGAATGAGCGTAATCGGGATATTACGTCAACTGACTTTGTGGCATGATCTCTAGTTGAGCAAGTCCAATTGGCTGTGGCTCCACATAGGCTGTGATGATGTGGCAATGTGACAGGTTTTCGGTAAAGCGAAAGTTAACTTTCTCCCAGCGACTCTGGCGTATTGCTGTCTTCTGGGGGGTGCCGATGGTATGCCTCGAATTGATCGGCATTCCACGCTATTCGTGGGCCACGGTTCTGCTTCTTGCGGTACCAGCCACCGTCGTTGGCGTGTTTGCGGGGGCCACCGCTGCGACAGTTCACTGCCTTTAGCCGCACGACATACTGGCTGCCCAGACTGGAAATCGAGCCTTCGATGGTGGCGGCGCTGGCCGTTGCTACCACATCGTCGCGCCGAGCGATCTGCGCGATGCTGCGCACAAACTGGAAGTGAACCGGCGGCAAGAGCAAGAAGCTGTCCGAAACTCCAGCGCTCCGGAGTTTGGCACAGTTTGGGCATAGTCCTCGAAAACAGCACCAAAAATGGAGCAGCGAAGCAACTGAATTTTGCTGCTGCCGTTCTGCCTAACTAGCTTTATTGTGAATGGGTTGGGTTACACTGCTCTCGTCAGAGCGCCAGCAGCTCGACCAGACAGAGCATAGGATTTACAATCCCCAGTTCCCTCTCAGGAGAAATCTCCGTGATCCCACGCTATACCCGGCCCGAGATGGCCCGCATCTGGAGCGACGAGAACCGCTTCCGCACCTGGCTGGCGGTTGAAGTGGCCGCGACCGAAACGCTCGCCGCGGCCGGCATCGTACCCAAGGAAGCGGCTAAAGCGATTCACGCGCGCGCCGACTTCAGCGTTGACCGCATCTTCCAGATTGAAGCCGAGGTCAAACACGACGTCATCGCCTTCACTACCGCGGTGGCCGAGATTGTTGGACCGCACGCCCGTTGGTTCCACTATGGACTCACCTCGAACGATGTGGTTGATACGGCGCAGGCGCTGCTCATCCAGCAAGCCTCGTCGCTGATCGCCGGCGACTTGGAACGTTTCGCCCAGGTGCTCGAGCGCCGGGCATGGGAGTTCAAGGATACGCCAATGATCGGGCGGACCCACGGCATCCACGCCGAACCCATCACTTTTGGATTCAAGATTGCCAACTGGTACTCGGAGACGCAGCGCAACATCGCGCGCTTCAAGGCTGCCGCCGAAGATCTGCGTGTGGGCAAGTTTTCGGGTGCCGTGGGAACGTTTGCCCACCTCACACCCGAACTCGAGGAGAAAATCTGCGAGCGCCTGGGATTGAAGGCTGCCGCAGTGTCGTCGCAGGTGATTCAGCGCGACCGCCATGCCCACTACCTGGCAACGCTGGCCACGATCGCGTCCACACTCGACAAGATCGCCACCGAAATCCGCCACCTGCAGCGCACCGAAGTTCGCGAGGCCGAAGAGTATTTCAGCGAAAAGCAGAAGGGCTCATCGGCCATGCCGCACAAGCGTAATCCCGTCACTTGCGAACAGATCAGCGGATTATCGCGCGTGGTGCGATCGAACGCGCAGGCCGGATTCGAGAACGTCGCGCTCTGGCATGAGCGCGATATTTCGCATTCATCGGCCGAGCGCATCATCATCCCCGATTCGACGACGCTCGCCGACTATCTGTTGAACAAGACGGCGAACCTGATCGAGACCATGTTCGTCTATCCCGAACGCATGTTGGCGAATCTCGAAAGCACGCGCGGCCTGGTTTTCAGCGGGCAGTTGTTGTTAGATCTGGTCGAGACCGGTGTTTCCCGCGAGGACGCCTATCGCCTGGTGCAGAGTCACGCCATGCACGCGTGGAAAGAGAATCTCGATTTCCACGAGCTGATCGTTCACGATCCTGAAATTAGCCGACGAGTGCCGCGTGCGAAGATTGAGCGCGCGTTTGACCTGAAACGGCAGCTCAAGAACATCGACAAGATTTTTGCGCGGGTATTTCCGAGCCAGGCTGCCGACAAGAAGGGTGCTCCATTGCCAAAGAAGAAAGTTGCTAAGCGAAAGAAATAGTGCTGAAGGTTTTACTCGGCGTTGCCGCGGTGAAGAGCCTTCCCACTCCTCACCTGTTCCAGCAACTCAATCAACAGCTTCAACCTCTCCTGTCCGACGTGGCAAAGTATCTCCCGCCCGTGCTTTTCGATCGGATCGTCCATTTCGTGCAGAAGCTTCATCCCGGCGGCTGTGATCTTCCCGTAGATGACGCGGCGATCGTGCCGGGCGCGCATGCGCTCGACGAAGCCGCGATCTTCCAGGCGATTGAGCAGGCGCGTGATGTCGGGATCGTGCGTTATCATGCGTTCGCCGATCTCCCGGCACGGCAAGCCTTCCGGCCCAGCGCCGCGCAAGATGCGCAGCGCATTGTACTGCGTGCCGGTGAGTCCGAACTTTCTGAGCCATGCCTCAACCTCCGTCTGCAGCGTATCGGCCGTCCGCAACAAAGAAAGATAGACTTCCTGTTCCCGGCTGGTGAATGGAGTTTTCTGTTTGAGTTCCGCTTGCAGACCTTTTGCTTGCAAACCACGAGGCATGCGCCGAGATTAGTCGTCATGACAACTATCTGTCAAACATCTGCAAACATTGGTCAAACTCCTCCCTTGTAATAGTTTGTAAAAGCGCCCGGCAGGCGCATCCCTCAAGGGCCGCCGCGCATCTATTTAACTAACCGGTTAATACTGTGGGGAACCGGAATTCCAGTAAGGATGGCAACCATGAAAAAGCAACTATTTGCGGTGACTCTGGCGTTGCTCGTCCTGCTGAGTATGACTGCCATGGCCGCCACCGGCCGGTATGACGAGCAGATTCAGCAGGCGGCCAGCCAGAAGATTCATAACGCGAAGCAACTGCAAAGCGTCAGCTCCAGCGTCGAAGATGGCATCGTGACCCTGACCGGCACGGTCAGCCTTTATCAGGACAAACTCGACGCCGCCAAGAAAGTGAAGAAGCTGGCAAACGTCACCGGTGTCCGCAATGACATCGCGGTCGCGGGAGCAACCGTGCCCGATGGCCAGCTTCAGCAGAAACTGGCGAAGAAGCTAGCCTATGACCGCGTCGGATACCGCGACAATGCGTTCAACTACCTTGCGCTCACTGTGAAGGATGGCGTGGTCACGCTGAGCGGCGACACCGTGTGGGATGTACCGAAAGACTCGGCGCTCGCCATCGTGGCGCGCACGCCCGGCGTCAAGGACGTGGTGAACGACGTAACGGTTCTGCCGGTGTCGAATTTTGACGATTCGATCCGGGTGCGCACGGCCCGCGCGATTTATCGCGACTCGGTGCTTGGCCGCTACGCTAGCGACCCGGTCGACCCGATCCGAATCGTGGTGGACAACGGACACGTGACGCTATACGGAACCGTCCAGAGTTCGATGGACAAAACCATTGCCGGAATACGAGCGAGTTCGGTGCCCGGCGCCTTCAGCGTCGAGAACAAGCTGGTGGTGGATTAACTTGTGGTAGGTTACCTTGCGGTGGTTTGGGGGCGCGGCACAAGCCGCGCCCTTTTTTTGCCGTGCACTTTCTCGCGCACTCTGCCGCATACTCTGCCGTGCACTCTGGATGATTCAGAATCTCACTGGCTCTGCGCGCCGGGTTTCCACTTGTTTAGGAATGCCAGGAAATCTTCCGGGGCGAGCGCTCGCGCATTCTCGAATTCCCCGTTCTTCTGGCTATAAACCAGCTTTCCATCGGCATCGAGCACGGCCAGCCCGGGAATGCCGCGCTTCATCGGAACCTCGTACTTCGTCATCAGATCCTGGTTCTTTTCTCCCTTACCTATGTCCACGTGCACAACTTCATAGTTGGCCGCCAGAATCGGCACCAGGTCCGAAGAATGAAAAGCCTTATCGAGCACGTGGCAGTCGTAGCACCAGTTGGCTCCAAACACAACAATGACGCGCTTGTGCCCCGCTGCAGCCTTGGCCAGAGCCTCTTTGATTTCGGCGTGCGCATCGGCGCTTTCGTTGTAAATTTGTTTCTCTTTCTTAACCGACTGGCTAAGGCAGACCACGCTGGACGCGGCCACAGCGGTCGTGAGAGTCAGCATCAAAATCCGCCGATAGAGGTTCATCCATCGTCTCCAACACCTAATTAGGTGAAGACTGAGTATAACGCTGGAAACAACTCTCCCCGAGCCGCGGCAAAGCCCGTGCGTTACATAGCCTTTTTCAGGTAGCCTTGCGGGAGTGCACCAGCTTCAGGCTGTCGCCCTGCAGAATGCGCTGGATCTGATGTTTGGCGTGGACGGTCCACGGCCCGGTGGTGTCGAGCTTCACATAAGCGCGCCAGTGTTGCAGTGCTTTACGGGGCTCGCGTATCTTCTCATAAGCCAGCGCGATATTGTAGTGCGCGTCCGCGTAGGTGGGCGCGAGCTGAATCGCGGTCTTATAAGTGTTGATGGCTTCCTCGACGCGTCCCGTCTCGTCGAGCACGTTGCCCAGGTCGAAATAGGCGAGCGCGTAGCGCGGATCAATCTGAATCGCCGAACGATAGTGTCTTTCGGCGAGCGCATATTCCTGACGGTTGTAATACAGCGTGCCCAGATTGATGTGCGCGGCGGCGTGAATGGGATCCATTTCGAGAACCTTCAAATAGGTTGTGATCGCCTCGCTCTGCGTCGAGGGATCTTCTTCCAGCACGATCCCGCGCGCAAACAAGTCGGCAACGTCGGTAACCACCAGTTCCAGTCCGTTTCGCGGCGGGCTAGTCACGACTCTACTCTCTTCGGACGAGAAATCGAACATGAACTGCCCCGCAATCGGCTCCAGCAGCCGACCCTGGTGCCGGAAAGCGATGCGGTGTCCGCTCTGGTACGCACCCGCCTCCAGCAGCGGATTTTCCATGCCGGCAACCTGTTTCTGCATGGCTTCGAGCGATTGCCGGATGACGGCCGGACGAACGCGCTGCGCACAGAGGTCACGTACTTTCTTGATTTGCACCAGATCGAAAAAAGAATATTCCTCGCTCGCCGTCACCAGTCCGGCCTTCTCCCAGGTTTGAAGCTGGCGAGGAGCGAGCCGGAGAATGCGCAACAAGTCGGCGCGGCTGTAGCGATACACGGCGGTTAGACTTTCGTCAATAATTATCGGAACTTGTGTACTGGAATGCAAGTGGCAACGAGGTGGAAGGCTGTGGAGAACCTGGGATGAAATGGCACAGAAGTGGTAGCCATTCTTGCTTGCGCCGGCGCTTTTTGAATTAGGACAGCAACTTGCTTCGCGCTTGGAAATCGCATAAGACCGGATCCGACGCCCCGAAAGTCGCCAACCTTCGGCAACAGTTTCCCGATCTCTCGCCGACTTAAGGACTCGAAGCCAGGAAATGAAAGAGCCGATTGGCTGCGCCGCTCGGCTCTGACTGACACAAGCAGTTCCTACGCGCCGGTTTAGTTGAAGGCCTTTCTTAGGGTTGCGACTGAGATGTGCGGCCATCCAAAATTCACGTTCTTCGGAAGAGCGGCAAAAATCTCAAAGTCCAGGATCACCATCTGCGCATACTGAAGCTGCATGAAGGCCGACTTCGTGGGATGCGTGACTTTCTCGATCCAGAAGGTTGCATAAACCAGAGCAGTATCGGCATTCGCCCCCACTCCTCCTACTGGATCGCCGCCTTCCAGAAATAGGATATTTTCAATCCCGCCTGCGCCATTCGCCACGTTGACAGTCGTCGTCGGAGCGCCGGGTTGGCTGTTGGGTTTCTGGAAGAATGTGATCTTGGCCTGGGTTGAAATGTTGAGCACAGTTCCCGCAAACTTGTGGCCGTTGGCCTTTTGCTTATCGATAACGGCTTGGAGCAGCAGGATTGGGTCGTTGACAATGATTTGCGTGATACCCGCCGGCACGGGGTCAGTCCTGGTACCGGCCGGAACCGGAGGGATAGCGAGATCGTATTGCGTGAATCCCGGAGGCCCCGGCGGGTTGGGCGCGGTCAGAGCTTCCGATGATCCGGCCGCGTTGAGGACCGGCGACGCCGGCGCCGGCGGCACCGCAAACGGAGTGCTGTTGAACGACGGGAACTGCGATCCATTGTATTGAACCGCGCCCGCTGCGAGGACGGGATCGCCAGTGAAAGGTGCGGCAATGCCCTGGGCCAGCAAGGAGTTGCCGTGAGGAATCGTTCCCATGCGGGCGATAAGTTGCTGCCCGGATGGGGCCGCCTCGGGGGGATAGGTCGTGTTCGGCTGCGTGATCCAGATGCCCGGCTCAATGTGCAGCGCGCCGCCGTTACCCGCATCGTGAATCTTCTGCAGGTAAGTCAAGCCGGCCAATGCGATGTCGTTCTGTCCGAACCCGCGATTCGGAATCGGCGACCCAATCGGATCAAGCTTCAACGTCTCATGCGTGTTATTGAGCTGAAGAAACAGGTTGGATTTCTGGCTGAAGTCCGGCCGTGCGATGAGGTTGAACCCCTCACCCTCCCACGTTCCAGCAAGCTCGCTCAGAAGGCCCAAATTTTGGAGGACTGTTGCGTTGTCTGGGCTGGTTCGAATTGAAGATATTGCAGTTACTGCTTCGTCAGGCATCGTTTCTTCTCCTTCTGATGGAATTTTTTCTTGGTTTTTCGTTTTGGAGCACCCCGGGTCTACAACGCGATACTCGCCCTATTGAAAGGGCCTTTAGCGGCTTGATTGCGGGCGACAACAAATCGGCCCCGCAAATTATTCAAGCGCGATCCGATGAACAGCGCTGAGAAGAAGGTCAGCGTTTCGCCATATCAGGAAAACCAGTGGTCATTACCACTAAGAACAAGCTAGAGATGAACCCCATTCGTTAAAACGACAGGCGGGCTTTTTTCCCTTCGCACTTTTCGAAGAATCTACAAAAATCAATGGACCGTTGGCTTGGCGGACTCCAAGGTGAGTGGCAAGGTGCGAAAGAGAGCCGTCGACCAGACTTGAACTGATGATCTGCTGGTTGCGGTTCAACGACTTAAGAGGCTTTCCATTCAGTGGCTTCCCGGTTGCTGAATGGGGCAAGAGCAGACGCTTTTTTACCACGCTTGTTACTAAGGTACCTTTCCGCGATCACCCCTGTTAAGTGAACATATTGCCTGTGATGACCGACCTTGCCGCTCGTCGGCTCCATAGCACAAGCTTGCCGGATGATGCTCAAATCTCTCGCGCTGCTACCCCGTCTGCGCACTCATATTCTTACTGCTATCGCTGAAAGGAATCATCATGCAAATCATAGTCACGTGGTCAAACGGAATGAAATCAGAATTGGAAGTAGTGGTCCCGTTGGGCGCTACTCCCATGCGAACGAGCTTTAGAACCCCCACCCCGCCGACTGCGCTGCACCGCCAGGCAGACGGTTCATGGGCGTGCTACAACCAAAGTAAAGTTCTGCTCGGCTACTGTCTGCCACCGAAGATGATTGGACGGCCCGTGCAGGGAATTACCTGGGCCGAGGCATGCGCGGATGTGGCCATCAGCCACGCCATCCCATATCTCAACGAAGCCGACTGGGAACGGGACCGGCTGTTGCGGCTGGCGAACACAGGAAAGTTTCATTTCCACGGGCACGCCACGGAGCAGGAAGCGATCGACTGCTACCAGGAATTCTTGAGAGACTTTGGCGAGAAAGAGCCGGTTTGAAGCCAGGTTTCGCCGTCTCAAACAAGGCCGCAGAAATGTGGAGCGATTAGTGTGGTCGTCGCCGCTTAAGATGTATTACACCTGAGTCCACTACGAACGAGAGTCTACCCTTTCCCTTCATGCCGATTTCTGCAAATCCCTCGGCAAACCGTCGCGCGGAACAATTTTCTCCCCACCGGTCATCCTTGCACTGTGCGAATTCTCTCAGTCCCCATGAAGTGGTTTGTATATCAATAACTTGAGGCTGGCGCCATCCGTTGGCAGCGCACTTGCACCCTCAGTCACAGGTTACAAAATCCCTCCCCAAGGAGACTGCGATGAAAAGAACACAATTCGCTTTGTCCATGATGTTGCCGGTGATGGCGTTAACTGTCGCTTTGTGTTTCGCAAGCCAGCCAATGTTCGCGCAGAGTGCTCCCGATCCATCGCGCGACCCGTCAACTCAACAGCAGCCGATGCAGCCTGACGATCAGAGCGCGGCTTCGGTGAAAACGTTCAACGGAAAGATCGTGAAATCCGGGGACAAACTTGTCCTTACGGATGTCAGCAGCAAGACCACATATCAGCTCGACGACCAGCAAAAGGCCCAGGCCTTCCTGAACAAGAGTGTGAAGGTGACAGGAGTTCTGGATGCCTCTACAGGCACAATTCGCGTCAACGCGATCGATC
>Ga0181538_10000339_pt1 | contig 55414 bp, 56 predicted proteins | sample PEATcosm2014_Bin_40_FD_119773 | JGI IMG/M metagenome (GOLD analysis project Ga0181538, IMG submission 119773) | Peatland microbial communities from MTU Mesocosm Facility, Houghton, MI, USA - PEATcosm2014_Bin23_30_metaG | ecosystem: Environmental > Terrestrial > Soil > Wetlands > Peat | place...
ACCAGGCGCTGCTCGATTGTGGGGGCGTAACGGATTCGACGGGATTGAATCGTGGTGGGGAGGCGTGCCGGGTTCCGAGCTCCCGTAAAACGATCGGAAAAACACAACTGCCAATACGCAGTTTGCATACGCTGCTTAATTAATTAAGTGGCCGCTCCAGCCGCTGAGCCCGCGCGGCGGTGAGTGAGCGTCATTTTGCGGGATAGGCCTAAGGCTTCGGTCCGGAGCCGGCGGTCGAGATCCAATCGGGCTAGGCCTTCGCCGCGCTCGCCGGCTCTGAAGCGGAGGTCGAAAACCACGAGCCGGATACGCACGTAGGCTCTTCACGACGGGCTTTTTCGGACGGGGGTTCAACTCCCCCCGCCTCCACCATAACAGAATCAACAACTTACGGGCAATTTGCACTTTTTACCGTGCCAAATCGTGCCATCGTGCTATGGTGGCGGGTGGGAAAGCTCATGCTCAAACCACTGAAAAGGCACTACGAACCGTGCAAGCGCAAAGAGTGGGATCAAGGCTACACGAAGTGCAAATGCCCTGTGTGGATTCGGGGAACGCTGAAGGGAAAGCGCGTTACCGTTTCTGCGTCCAAATACCTGCCTGAGCCGGATTGTCGAGACCTGGAACGCGGCAGAGATCTAGCCGTTCTTTGGGAGCGTACCGGGGAACTCGTGAGGCCGGAGGAATACTCCGCTATCGTCGCGCCAGAAGTGGCACGAAATGGCACGGTGACTGAACCGGAGTTGCCCACGGTGGAAGCCGCCATCGTCGCGTACATGAAAGCGGCCTGCGACCGTGGCATATCGGAGGCTACGCTCTACAAAAAGCGCTTGGTGTTTGAAAAGCTCCTGCGGGCATTCTGCGCCGATAAGGGAATCCGGTTCCTGGGCGAATTGGACTTGAACGCGTGGCAGGACTTTCGAGGCACCTGGGCGGTTGAGTCGCTGACCCGTAAAAAGCGGCAGGGTGAGCTAATCGGGTTCCTGTGGTTCTGTGAGCGCAACGGGTGGTATGGGCGCAACTACTCCAGCGAGATTACGAAGGGGCTCGGGAAGATCCAAGCCAAAGCGACCCAAACCGGATACTTCACCCCCGGCGAATACAAGGCGCTCATTGACGCCACGTACATCTACAGCGACCGTCCCAGCGTCGATAAACACGACTCATCGACTCTCGGCGGTGAGCGGATTCGCGCGCTCACCGAACTGATGCGCTGGACTGGCCTCCGTATCCGTGACGCGGTGACGCTCGAAAAGAGCCGTCTGTCCCTTGATCCTCAAACCGGGATGGCCAGTGTAATGGTCTACCAAAAGAAAACGGGGGAGCCGGTTTACTGTCCTCTGCCGCCGCATGTGGCAGCGATGCTGTCGACTGTTCCTGCCAGTCAAAAGGGGAACACGAACGAGAAGTATTTCTTCTGGACGGGCAGCGGAACGCCGAAGACGATTACGACCAACTGGCAGCGCAGCTACGGAAAGCTGTTCAAACTGGCCGCGATCAAAGAATCCGATGGTTCATTGAAACGCTGTCACCCGCACATGCTGCGCGATACGTTCGCTGTCGAGTCCCTCTTGGCCGGAGTAAAACTGAAGGACGTGTCGGAACTGTTGGGCCATTCATCGGTGACGATCACGGAACGGCACTACATGCCGTGGGTGCGGGCGCGACAGGCAAGCTTGAACGACTCCGTTATGCAATCGTGGATCAAGCAAGGCATCATCAAAGCGCCCGCTGGCAGCCATCCCAGGAAAGCGCCTGTGGTGCCTCTGCCCGTCGCAGTGAACGAATAACGCTATGCAGCTACCGGGTTCGCGTAGCGGCGCATGATGCGCTGTAGGACGCTGGCCGGAATCCGGTAGCTGTTGCGGGTGCGGTTGTTGGTTCTGCGTCCTGAGAGGCCCTTGGGAGTGGCCGGAGGGATTACCAGCACTCCCGGTTCATGCATGATAAGCTGTCGCACGCGCTCAAAGCTCATGCTCAACAGGTCGGTCAGGTCGTTAATCGTGTAGTGCTTTTCAATGGTGGTGGGCAGCGTGACGACGTTCGGCGAAACTGAAACCAAGGCAAACTCCATTTGGGTTGCCCTGGCGCGGAATCCGCTGCTATTGCCCCTCACACTTGAGCAGACGTCGCGCTTCATCTGGCCGATTTTAGGAAGCGACTAGCAACGGCACGGAGTGGTCGTACCTCCGCGTTGGTAGAGAGCACTTTGGCTCAACGCGCCGTTGTCTTTCAGTCCAGGACGGCGCGCAGCAGGGTTACTGCACTACTAATACTAGGATAACATAGAACTTAGGTGTGTGTCAAGGCGTCGTAACATCGGAGACTTGGAGGCTACGCTGCGACCTTGGCTTGCAGGGTGTGCAAAGTCACAGCATCCTGCGTAGCGAAGAATAACTCCCTCTGTCGCTCCAATAACATGGCAGCTTGGGCAAAAAACAAGCGTCGGGCGAAATTCCCGCGAAGCTTGGCATGGTCGTAGTAGCTAGTGTCCTCAGCTAGGCGGTAGTCAAACTCCTTGCTGGCGGCGGCAAGCTCACTAGCGCGCAAAAGGACGCCGGGGTGTTCACGGTATACCGGCTGTGGGCATTCAGGATAGATTAAGTGTCTCATGGGTGCTCTGCGGTCTCTATGGGCTCATTCATCAGTGCACGCCAATTGTCCATATTAATCCGACAGAGGTAGCGCAACAGGTCGGCGCGCTCGCCGTCTCGGTCGGTGCGAGCTACGCGATACCGTGAATACAGTTCCGCGAACTCGTGGTATAAGCCATCCATCTCCGCGTCGAATTGCTCACGGGTCATCGCTGGTGCTGTGGTGATCTTTGGGTGGGGCATCTCAATCTCGTGACGCATGAATTTAACCGGCGTGAGGCGTCAGGTCTCAGACCGATGTGATCTATTAGTGCCTAAGCTGCGATGGTCTGGAGCCTCTTGGCTCGATCTTCCGCACGACGGCGGCTGGCGCGTTCTCTGCGAAGCTCGCGAAGGGCTTGCACGTCGGTAGCGTTCGGGCGACAGGCCCACACTTCTCTCAGGCCATCCTCGGATAAATCGGACAGGCGCAGGCCCTGGTGCTTGCCGCTCGATAGGACAAACGTATCAATGGTGGAATTCATCGGGTGAAGTCTTCATTTCTGCCCTGATTGGGGCAGTTACGGTTGCTGATTGGGGTGGAAGGTACCGCTACAGGTTAATGATTGCTGTAGTGTCTAAAGGCGTGGCGGGAAGGCCAAAGCCTTAACGAAGCAGTCAAGAAGTAAAACAAAGCAGACTAGATATGCAACCAGACGCAGTTGTCCTTACCCCCGCATGGAGAGACGAGAACACCTAAACGTCTTGGCACGCTTCGCTGAAGCCTTGCGGCTCGCTCTTAGGCGCGTGATGCCCTGCACGGTTATCGGCTGACCCGGTGTAGAGTCATGTACGGGTCAGATCCTGCTCCCCGTGGGTAGACTCCGGTCCGAATTTATTGAGCGCTCCTCACCGATGGCATCTCGCCCTTCGCATCGTCACACCAAGGCCAGCATTAGCCTAATACTTTTGCTGGAGGAAAATGTAACGACGCTGTGGGGCCGTGCTGCCGTCCTTACGAGCGCTGCCCTTTTGGGCAAACTACTACTATTCTCAGGATACCACACAAGTGGTCTGTGTGTCAAGGGTTTTCGTCGCATAACTGTCGCGCGTTCAATAGGTGGCCTGAAACGTGCTCAGAGTTTGCATGCTCTGCAATTTTGGCAGCTAAAAACCACTGGGGGCTCAGGACTACCAGAAACTCTCGACAGGGGTCTTAGATGGGCTCTGGAGAGAAGTAACGGGTGGCTGGGGGATCAGCGCAACCACCCTCCTTGGCAATGAGTCCGAAAGGAAGTAAGCTGACCCGTTGCCGAAGTTGTGACTTACTTGTGGTCGAAGTCTAGGAACTCGTCGTCGAGACTTCGAGGCTTCGGAGGAACCGGAGGCGGCGGAAGCGGCTGTAAGGCGCTCTTGTGTACCAAGCGCGACTTGCTGCCGTCGAGTTCAGTGACGCGTGAGAACCGCGAGCCGGTGTAGATAATCTTCAGCTTGCCAACGCCGGGTAGAATCCACACCTCCCCGGCTTGCGGCTGATGTATCGGTGTCACGGTCATTGTTGACCGCCTTTCAACGTATGCCAAAATTCGTCAGGGCGTGGTCTAAGGCCGCGCTCAACTTCGTAAGCCGCTTTCAGTTCTCTGTACCGTGCCGGGTGCTGGGTTCTCACTTCATGAGCCAGCCGACCGTTCTTGAGCAAGTCCTCGAACATCAAATTGATGAATGTCCTACCCTGCGATTCCGCAACCACAGATTGCTCGCGGTCCTCTTCGCTGAGGTCGGGAAGGTTATACATGCAGGAGGCCTCTTTCGATAGCGAGACTACGGAGGCGTCGGTACTCGGAAGGACTCTTTAGCGCTAAAGCATTGGCCTTTCCGCCATTGCTCTTGGCTCCGAAGTATTCCGAGAGCTTCGAATCCACGTTGACGGGGGTTGCACCTTGGGAAAGCGTAGACCCAATACCAGACTTGACGACGCCCCGCGCTAAAAATTTGCGCTCGTTTGCCACATGCTGCGCCAGCTCCGCAAGCGTCATGGGCTCGTACGCCGCGTTCAACCGTGGCGTCGTACCATCGGAATTAACGACTACTGGCTTTCCATCCACGCCGATCTTCACGCAATCACGCATCAAACGAGTAGCCAAAGCCGTGTCCAAGAACAAATTACCTGCGGCCTCTCGCAACTGCTCCGCGACGGCGCTTTCCTGCTGTTGGCTCTTGAGTGCGTTCAATTCAGCTTTCGTCAGGTCAAGCTCTCTTGAAAGATCGGGCGCGGTAGGCGCTACAGGCGCGACCACGGGAGTCGCAGCCTTCAACGCCTCGATTTCGAGTTTATGACGGCTGACAACGCCGTCGATGATTTCTTGGATTTTGCTTTGCTGCTCAGGGGAAAACTCAACTTTAGCCTTCTCTGCGTCCTGCACGGCGGCAGGGGCCGGGGTGATGGTGGTGTCGCTATTCTGCGGCATAGGTAGCCTCCGCGCGGACCTTCACGAGCGTCTCAATCATCGCATCGACGACTGCGAGCTTACTCTCGTTGATCGCGACTGCAATGATTTTCTTCTGTTCGTTGGTGAAGACATTGTTAACGGCTACATCGGCGCGCGGCGGCGCAATGTTTCGCTTACGGGTTTTCATTTTGTGGAACCCTCTTTCGAGTAGAGTTGATGTTGCGTGGAAAAAACAGAAGCCCTGTGCATGTCATCTCGACGTTCACGGGCTTGGAAGAAGCAATTGCTGTGGGTTTGGACTCCGACGACAAAATGAAACTGGCCCGCTTTGTCGGCAGGCTGTTTACACTAAGTCGATTAAGACCATCGTAACATGGCCACCTAATTATATCTCCTTTAGCATCAGCGCGTTGTTGAAAACAAAGGGGCGAAAAATGAGAAAGATAGTTTGTGCGCGTTCATGACAAAGCACTTAGTCCGGCGTGATTTTGGCGACCCTCGCAAAAAATTGGGATTCGCGTTTTGCATACTATGCAAGCTTAGTTGGAGAGTAGTTATGGGTCCGTGACCGCCGCGCTCCCTTGTCGCAACGTCTCAACCCCTGTCTTCGTCTTGCTTTCGGCAATGCGCCAGCTAGTCGCCACTTGGTAGACGGTGCGCCAACTAGACCCTATCGACGTGCGCACGTGGCCAGCACGCCGTCTATGCGCGCGTGTGCTGGTGTTGGTTCGGCGCGTGGCACCTCTTGGCGCGTTAGCACGCAAGTGGCCATAGTACCCTATCGGCACTCGATCAAGTATTTGGTCTACGCACGAACATGGGTTGACAATCGAGAGTCCCTAGGCGCATACTTCACGTATGGGCAAGAAACCGAAATGCACCAAGGCCGTGGCATACTGCCGCGTTAGTACAGGAAAGCAAGACCTGTCCATGGACGCGCAGGAGGAAAAGATCCGGTTGTACTGCGAGACGTACGGACTGGACTTGGTGGAGGTGATTCGTGAGCGCGCCGTTACCGGCAAGCTCAAGCTGAACAAGCGTCCCGAGGGTACTCGCATATCCCAACTCGTTGCTGCGGGCGTCTGCCATATCGTTGCGCTGAAGCTCGACAGACTCTTCAGGAACGCCGTAGACGCCTTGAGCCACGTTGAGGAGTGGGAGCAGGCGGGCATCAGTCTGCACTTGGTGGATATGGGCGGGCAGAGCGTCAACACCGGGTCCAGCATGGGCAAGATGCTCATCACCATGCTTGCCGGTTTCGCTGAATTCGAGCGCAATATGATCGCAGAGCGCACGACGGCTGCATTGAACTACAAGAAGGCGCATGGCGAGGTCTACAATCACGTCCCCTTCGGGTTCCAGGCGCAAGATGGCAACCTCGTGCCCGATGCGACAGAGCAGGCCGTAATCGCAAGAATGGCCACTCTGCGAGAGCAGGGCACCAGCTACAACGAAATTGCCAACACTTTGAACGCTGATAGAGTCCCAACCAAGCAAGGCGGAATCTGGAGGAGCCAGACGATAAAGAATATCGTCCAAGCTGCCTGAAACCGCATTTTCGCTTGGATCAGGTGTGATGGTGACTAGAAGAGACGCTTATCCTTCGGCTGTTCCAGGTTTACCCTTTCGATGCTCTTACGATATTTCCGATAAACGTCGCCAACGCAGGACGAATCCAATGTCTTCACAGCCTCACCAGCGTATCCCCTGCCAGCCTCGACGAACTGCTTCCGAATTTCCGCTTCTGCCGCTTCACCCACCGGGGCCACAATAGACAATGCCGTCGGATGAACGAACTTGGACAGAACTTTGCAGTTGTCGGAATAGAAGGTTTGGAGACCTGCCTCCTTTGCGGCGTCGCGCACGTCTTTGAACTTATGAGCAGGCCGGTCGGTGCCAAGTATGGTTTTTGCCTTTTCAAGACGGCGATTGGTTTCGGCATCGAGGCCGGTCGTCGTTTTCTTGTTGAGATCCACGAGATCGCGAATGGCATCGAAATAGAAATCCTGGGCATTGTCGATTGAGAGTGAACAGTAGTCAACCCATATCCGCAACTCCAAGAGGTTTCTGGCCAGCCACGCTACATGCGCGAGAGATCCGCGCCTTTGAAGTCTTTGCAGCAACTCAAGATTTCGATTAATGGCCTTTGATAGTCTGATATGCAGCAGCGCCACGCAGACCGTCTTCTCGCCCGTGCTCATAACCCAATCGAAATCGTCCATGTAGTGATTGTAGGTCAGTGCAAGGGATGCGGGGCAGAATGCCCTTACTTTGCGTCCACAGCCTCGTGGAGCCATCTGCCGCCGGTATTCGGCCTGTGCCTTCCGCGTGGAGGACCAGGAGTACGACGAGCTTCGTAGTCTAGGCCATTATTGACGGGCATTCGAGCGTTTCCAGGTCGCCGTGGATGGCGGAAAGTAGACTTGGTTGGAAATCGGACGCGAAAAAGCCAATGAAAACGAGGTTTCGACGTCGTTTTGGAAATTGAGCGTGATTTGGGAGTGGTTATTGGCATGAGCCACCCCAGGTAAAACGACGTTTCGGCGATGTCCCATCTACGTTCTTGCAGAATGTACTAACCATCTAGTCTTCCCTTACGGTTTGCATCGCAGAGGCGACGTGACGCGCTTCCTCTTGACCCGTAAAGCGCGCTAGTATCTTGTGTTGCATCACAGGATTGGAGGGTCCGAAATGAATTGCACGCGCGGTGTTACGCTCAATTGCGCCATTTTGGTTGCACTGGCTTCCGCCGCTTGCAATCCAAAGGCCCTGAGTAGCGACGCCCGCGCTGGCGCCGACAAGGCCGCCGATTCGCTTCAGCGCGCGTGGGAATATCGTGACGAGTCGCGCGTGTTGTACGAGCTTAGGTTGATGGATGCTGAGAAGGCGGTCGGCGAGATGCCGGGTACAGATCAGCCAACCCGCTGGACAGGTGGGCCAAACCCCGACTGGGAGGTGTCCCAAAAAGCAAACGCTTGCCTTTTGGAGCTTAAGACATATCGGAGTCTCTTGGAGCTCGCGAATCTGCAAAACGACGCGATTCGGCTCAGCGGGAGGGATTCCGGCGAACTCAAGAATACTATCTCACGTGCGTACACAGCGGCCAGTGACACGAGAATGTGTATCAAGGATGTGCGGATGTGGCCGTAGACCATATCCGCGTTATCTGGTCAGTCCAGTCTTGACTGTGCCCAACTGTTTCCCATCGCGCCGAAATCAGCGACCGCGCAAGAAGGAACGGACTTCACCGTGCCAAATCGTGCCAATGCAGGTGGAATCGGTTGAATTAGTGGAATACCTCGCAATTAAGAATCTGTAAGTTACGTGTTTTCAGTAGCTTACTTAGTTCAACTCCCCCCGCCTCCACCATAATAGAAGCGATAATTTGCAGACAAATCACCGCGAAGATTCCCGCCAGCGCGCGATCCGTGTCGATCAGGATTCTTCAGCCCCAGCCTCTTCCTCGATCAATTCCAACTCGGCGAGCACTTCGAGGTCGCGTGGGCGGCCTGCGGCCCGCTTCGCGCGGATCAGTTGCGGCAGGCTGAGACATTGGCACTCCATTCCGAACACGGACAGAGAAACCGCACCGGGCCGCAGGTCCTCATACGTGCCACCTCCGGGGATTTCACCCAACAGGTCGATCTCTCCCAAAGAACTGACCAACGTGAAGTTCATCCCTCGGAGCAGCGTGACGCGGTCCCACCGAAACGGCAGTCCGGGAGGGGCGCCTCTCAAATACGGATGGTATGCCGCGAGCGCCGCGACCAGGCGATCGAGATTGGCGGCGCTTCGCTGGTAAACGATGTCGAGATCGCTTGTGAGCCGCACCGATCCATGCGCAATCGCCGCCGCTCCGCCCACCACGATAAAGGCGACATCGTGGCGGACGAGCGTGCCGAGCAGGCCCTCGAAATCCGTCATGGCTGGCGCGGCCGCACGCGCTGGCCGGCGCGGCGCATTTCCTCGGCGAAGCGAGCCAACTCCATGGCCTTCCGGAACCGCTCCTCGACGCTTAGCTTCAGGTTCTCGCGAAGCAACGTGCGGTCGAGATCCTTCTTATACGCCTCGACCACCGGATCCTTCTCGTGCTCCGCGGGCTCCATGCCCACATTTTAGCGCCGTTCCTTTCCGCTACTGCGCGAGGGTTTCGGCCAACGCGTGGCCTAACAGGCTGCTGAAGAATGAAAACAAGCCGCGGATAAACGCAGATGAACGCCGATAAGTTGGTCGTTTTCAATCGGCGTTCATCTGCGTTCATCGGCGGCTCGGTCATGTCAGTATTTTTCAGCATGGCGCCACGTCGTTGATCATTGCCGGCTGATCGCAAGAGCCCGGCCTATGGCGGCGCCTGGAAACGCGATCGGCACGCGGGATCGTAGCTGAGCGGAGTGCTATAGGAGGCGCGAAGAAGCCGTTCAGAATGCGGGCCCAATGACCCCTTGTGAATTCGGCCCGTTGAGCAACTGTTTTCGCGTATAGACCGGAGACACCGGCGGCACGTTCGGGGCGGCATCGGCGGCCCGGCGGAAGCTCGACCCGGAGGACTTTGGAATACAGTAAAGGAGACACCTATGGAGCAATTCGCTTATCCCGCGCAGATCACTCCCGATGAGGGGGACACTTTCATGGTCCGCTTCCGTGACCTTCCCGAAGCCATCACCAGCGGTCGCGATAAAGCGGATGCCATCGAGCAGGCCGCCGACTGCCTCCAGGAAGCGCTCGCCGGGAGACTGGTACGCCGCGATCCGATCCCAGAGCCGTCGAAGGTGCGCCGTGGAGATCGCCTCATTCCCGTGGCGATGTACTTGGCCCCAAAACTGGCCCTCTATACCTCCATGCAGCGAGCCGGCCTGAATAACTCTGAGATGGCCCGGCGTCTGAACGTAACCGAGGCGGTAGTCCGGCGTATGCTGAATCCGAAACACGAGAATAAGGTCGGCCGGATCGAATCTGCCCTTCGCGCGCTTGGCAAACAGGCCGTCGTTACTATCGACGATGCGGCCTAGACGGTACCTACGCGCCCGGATTCGAGAAGCTACGTCCGCCGGTATTTGGAATTCCGCCCGCCGCCAACCCGCGACAGGTGCCCGGAAATTACCAGCTTCTTCAGGTGGTACTTCACCATATCTTCACTGAGCGCGGGCAGCTTCTCCTGAAGTTCCCGGCGGCCGAACCCACGCGCGGAGCCGTTTACTAGCCCGAGAATCGCCTCGTCGGTATCGTCCAGGTCAGAATTCGCGGGCGCATCGGCTCGGGTGTCCTCGTTGTGCTGGTCCGATTTTTCAATTTCACGGCGCACATTCAAGGGCGACCAATCCTGCGATTGCACGATGGCGTCGATCACATGTTTCAATTGCCGCACGTTGCCGGGCCACCTGTATTCCTGCAACAGCCGCACGGTATCTTCCCCGCCGAGATCCCGCCAGCGGCCCTCGCTGCCTTGTTCGGCGCGCCAGCCCGCGAGGATCGCCGGTATGTCCTCCAACCGTTCGCGCAGAGGAGGGATATGAATCACTCTTTCGAAGCGATCGCAGAGATCGCGCCGCAGGCGCCCGGTCTTCAGGGCTTCCTTCAAGTTGCGGTTGGTGGTGGCGATGATCTGCGCGTCGAGGTCGATCTTTTTGCTGGAACCGACCCGGTAATAACAGCGGTCCTCCAGCACCTGCAGAAAAAGTGCCTGATGTTCAGGGTCCATTTCGGGTAATTCCTGCAGAGACAGCGTTCCCCCGCTGGCTTCCTCCAGCCATCCGGATTTGGGCGTGCCACCCGTGAAGACGCCTTCGTCCTGACCGAAGAGTTGTGTCTTGGCGAGATCGCCTTCGAGAAGCTTGGCGTTGTGATCCGCCAACGCGCCTGGCCGTCTGCTCTCCTGGTAAATGGATCGCGCCAGCACGTCCTTCCCGGTGCCCGGTTCCCCGGTGATCATCACAATCGCCTTCGGGTTGTCGGTTACCGCGCGGGCTTGCCGCACCACCGCCTCCATCGCCTCGCTCTTGTAGTAGATGCTGCCGAAGCGGCGGACATCGCCGCGCCCAAGGAAGGGCGGACGGCGATGGCGCGTTCTGACTTCGCCGGATGGGTCGACGGCGACCCACGTGATTCCGGGGATCACACCGCGCAGGCCGGTACTCTCCTGGAACTGCTGCTGGTACGCCTCCAGTTTGTCGGGCGTGGCGATCAGGGCGTGGTCTTTCTCGTCAAGCGTGGTGACGGTTTCCAGACCCCACGCGCGCAGCACCACCACCGATTTTTCCGTCAGCACCTTGCGATCGAGCAAATCGCGGGTAAGCTGCAGGACGCCTTTCCATCCCAGATGCTTCTGGGTATAGCCGCGCAATTCATCGCTATCCGGATACGGGAACAAGTCCAGAGTCTTGACATTGCAGATGAGCAGATTGATCGGCCCCAAATCGGCGAGCCCGGCCTCATACTGTTCCGCCAGGTTGGGCCGGTATTCGGTGTCGGAAAGGTAGACGCATCTTGCGCGCGCGTTGCCGTCTTTCACCGCGAAATCCAGCGCCGGGATGAATTCCTGGCCCCAACTCACGCGATGATGACTGCGCCTTACGTGGAGCGTGACTTTTTCGGAAAGTCCGATGGCTTTTCCGATCTCCAATACATCGAAGCGGCCGGCCAGCCGCACGAACAGGTCGTAAATATTGACTGCGGCGGGACTGACGTTTTCGAACTGAGAGAGCTTGCGCAGGAAATCCTCGGCGGAAAGGCCGGTGATGCGCCGGGTGTCTTCCGATTGCGCCACAACTGCCGGGTCGATGCGAAGTCCGTACAGCACCGACGGGTCAGCCAGCAGCCGCGGCTGTCTCGCGGACCGCGGATCGCGCCCGGCGAGGACCGGATTGACGGCCATCAGGATCAAATCCAGATCGCGGACGCAGTCCCAGTGAGAATGGGTCGCAATCACCAGGTCGAGGTGTGAAGGATGATAGCTCTCGAGCAGAAGCGCCGAGAATGTCTGGTTGCCCGGGTCGATTAGAATTCGTTTGCCGGCCAAGGACAGCATGAAGCCGCCGAATCCCGGCAACTCGCCGCGATACCGGCTGCGAGCGGCCCACTCGCCGGAGCACGCACCGAAGAAGAGCGCGGACACCAGACAATCCGGATAAGGATCTGGCGGCGCCTCGCCGATCCAGTCGTCCATCCGCTGCGTGATTTCCACTGCCTGTGCACTGAACGATTCGAAGCGGGATCTTTTCCGCAGTTCAATTCTTTCCGATTTCAGTTTCGCCAGCTCGCGCTCGACTTCCACGATGCGAGCCTCGACCGAACTCAACTGGCTGGTCGAATCCACCCCGCGATTTCGCATTGCATCGATTATCTTCGGAGGGTATCGCAGTGTCAACGAAAGTTTAGAGTCGTTTTTCCCGCGGCTGAAAACAAAGGAACAGCCGCGGCCGACAGAAGTGGCTGGAGGAATGCATCTCACGCGCGGCGGTACGCGCCATGTCGCCGCTGCTTGCCAGTCACGCGTTTCCGGCAAAGCCCACATCGTTGGTCCAATTCAGCCGGCAATCGGAACGCGGTTTGTGGATTCCAACGCGCGACATCTACACCGTGCGGCGGCGAGTTTCTCTTCCGCTGGCGCTATCTCCCGCGGCCATAGATATGGCGTGCCGTATTCTGCGCGCGCCTCCGGACGAAGTGCGCAGCCAGGAGCTGGTGGAGATCGCGAATGTGCTGTTGCAGCACCGCGCCACCTTCGGCGTGCTGCGCTCCAGGAGAGTCGCGCCGCCAAACGGTCCGCCCGCCGCGGACCTGATCGATCAGGAACGGCTGCAAAACGGGTGCGAGTGGTGCGATGGCTCGGTCCGCGGCGTCGTCGCCGATGCTTTCGGCAAGGTGGTTTCGGAAGACGGGCGCTTTATCGCGCAGGCGAATCTTTCCCGCCAGGCCTCGGCCAACGGACTCATCACCGGAGACGCACAAGCTCACAACTTCCTGCGTCTTTCGCGGGCGGATTTCCTGGCGATGTGGAGCATGGTAGATCCCTACATCGCCGAGGTGAAAAAGGCCGATCCGTCCCTGCGGTATTTCTTCATCGGATGGAACGGCGGGCCCAAGAGCGCGGGCAGTGTTTCCCATTGCCACCTCAACGTGCTGGCGTGGCAGCACGCGCACTGCGCTTTCGCCGAACAGGTTCTGGCGCGGTGTCCGTGGAATTATTGGACCCGCGTGCTCGATATCCATCGCGAGATCGGTCTCACGTTCCGGCATGGCCCGGTGACCGGGTTCGCATCTCTTTGCCCGGTCAAGGAACGTGAGGTTCTCTGGTACGCGCCCGACCTGATGACGGGCGCGGATACGCTCCATCGCGTTCTCGAAACGCTGATCGAGCACGGCACAAATAACTTTTCGGTAGCGGCGATTCTGGCGCCGGATGCGGCGCTCGATGCACGCTTCGGCGGTTGGCCGCGGGTCCTCTGGCGCATCGTCGATCGCGGGGATATGCGCGCGCGCCACAGTGATTTCGGCACCGTCGAAGTGCTCGGGGGCACCACGATTTTCTCGTCCGATCCGTGGGAGACCGCGGGCTGGTTGCGAGCGGGTATTGGGTTTGACGATTGACAGGAGAAAGGCGCATGGCTTCCTCGGCACATATGGATAGTGTTTCGGCGCTGGTGTGCCAGCGCGTGGACGTGCGGACGTCGGGGTGGAGCATCGTCTACCCCAGCGAAATCCTGTATGCATTTCTAGAGTCGGAAGTGGTAAGCGGGCACGTCCACGCGGAATGGACGGCGCGGGTCCATGTCGAGCCCGGCGTATTGTATTTGCGCACCGCCAAAGGCGTTTTCCGCACGCGTCTGTCGGGCCTCACGCTGCTGGCACCCTATCTCGCGGCTCATCGCTTCGAGAGCGTGAACCGCTCTCTGGTTGCCCGGCTCGATGCCATCCGATTTCTCGACATCCCGTCGGAGGTCGGATTCACCCTGCATAACACCAGCGAGACGCTCCACGCCAGTCACCGCAACTTCGAGGCCCTGCTAGCGATTTTTGGCATCCGTCGGAGCGATTTGGCGAGGTAGCGGAAATGCCGCGATCCGGTACGGTGTTGGCGGCGTTTCGAGCGGTGTCGGCGTTTTGGTTGGCGGCTGCTCGCGCAGGGCCCATAATGAACCACACATGTTGATCTGGCAGTGGAACAGCGATCGCAAGGAATGGGAGGCATCGCCCATCGGGCCGGAAGGCGCGGCGCTCGCGGGCGGGTTCGCGCGCCTGGTCCACCTGGCGCAAGGCGGGTGCGCGCTGCTCTCGCGCGGCGGCGTCTCTGTGAACGGTGTCGCGGCTTTGCCGCTGGTGGTGCTGGCCGATCGCGACGAAATTCAATTGCGCGGCGGCCTTTATTATTTCGCCGGCGATGGAGTTGCCGAGCCCGCGCCCTTTCACGCGCAAGGGCGGAAGATCCGCTGCGCGCGCTGCCAGGGAGTGCTGGAAGAAAACGCCATGACGGTAAGATGCCCGGCCTGCCGCGCTCATCATCACGAAAGCTGCTGGCGGTATACCCAATCGCCGGGGTGCCAGAAGTGCAAGCACCCGGCGGAACATTTCGCGTGGGTCCCGGAGCCCCTGGTATGACGCCGGCCGTCGCGGCGCGCGATGAGCGCCTCAGCTCCATCCCGTGGCTTGGCTCCGAAGGGCTGGCGGCCCTGCGCGCCGCAAAAGTGGCGATCGTCGGGCTCGGCAACGTCGGCGGGCAATTGGCGTATCACCTGGCGCTGCTCGGCGTGCGCCTGGTATTGATCGACCGCGGATTGGTGGAGCCCGCCAATCTCGGCACGCAAGGCTTCGACACGGTCGGTATTGCGAAAGTGGACGCTCAGGTTCGGAGGCTCGCCCCATTGAATCCGTTCAGCCGGATCGAGCCTATGCGCGCGGATATCCGGCAGATCGGCATGGGGGTTCTGCGCGACGCTTCTTTACTGGTGAGTTGTACCGACAACCCCACGGCGCGGATTGCGATGAACACCATCGCGATGCGGTTGGGCCTGGCATGGCTGGATGGCGCCCTGGATGGCTCCGGAAAATCTCTCTTCGGCCGGGTGGCGGCGTACGGTTCCGGCGGCGCCTGCTATCTTTGCCCGCACGACGGCGCTTCGCTCGCCGGTCTGCTGCGCAAGGGCGCGGGCGCCGCGGGTTGCTCGGGCGCGTGGCGCGGCGGTGAAGAAGCGGCCGCGCCATCCACGCTGGCGGTTTCCGCGCTTGGAGGCGCGGTGGCGTCGCTGCTGGCGGTGTGGTCGCTGCGCACGCTGTTGGGCCGCGGCGGGGAGGTGCTCGGCCGCGAGGTGTATTTCGATCTCGACGGCTGCCGCATGGGGGTTCACCGGCTCGCGCGCAACGCCTGCTGCCTCGCGGACCATCGGCGCTACGAGTTGCTCCCGGTCGGCGCGGAGAGCACCGTGGGGCAGGCTTTCCAGGCGGCCGAAACGCTCCTCGCGGGCCCGGGCGAAGTGTCGCTGTATTTGCAATCGCGCACTCTGGTGGCGCGCCTGCGCTGTGCGCTTTGCGGCGCGGAGAAGCGGCCGTGGCGGGTTGCCGGCGGATCCGGCAGTACGGAGACGGCGTGCGTGTGCGGCGAGGAGATGCAACCCACCGCCGCCGATCTGGTGGAATGCCTCCGCCGGGATGAAGTGGAGGAGATTCTGAGCAAACGGTGGGCGGAACTGGGCCTGCCCGCCGAAGACGTAATTGTGGCGGTTCGCGGCGATCGCGAATTGGCGTTGTTATTGGCGTGAGTGTGCACCGTGGATCAGGTTTATCGAACTTTTCTGGAAAACACGTGGGAAGACGCGCTGGATATGAATTCGCGCAGCGACGTGGTCCGTCTGGAGCCGGAATTGCACTCGCCTCCAGCGCGATACCGCTGCGCCTTCGCGGTTCCTTATCTGCGCAAGCTGCCTTCCGGCACGGTGGAGATTGCGTCCGGGCCGGTGATGACGTTCGTCAACTTTCCGCCCGACTATTTGTATTCCACCGATCCGCACTTGTACATGCGAATCGCCGCGATGCTTACGCCGGACTTCCTGCATCCGAATGTGGGATCGTATGGCGCGATTTGCCTGGGTGCGGCGTTTACCGGCGGCACGCCGTTGAACGCGCTGGTTTGGGAGTTATACGAAATCGTCAGTTACCGCAACCGGAATGTGGACGAACGCAACGCGCTCACGCCCGAGGCGTGCCGCTTGATTCGCGCCCACGAGCTTCTGCTCGACAACCTGGCCGCGCCGCCGCTATTCCGCAAGGCCAGCCGTTTGAAGGTTCAGGTTCGGCCGGCCGAAGGAGTTCGCCATGGCGCTTGAACCGGTAATCCGCGACGATGGCTGGCTGAGCCTGTCCGCACCGATATGCGGCGATCCATTGGATCTACTGCGGCGCCAATCGCGTATCGCGGCGCCGGTGAAGTTGGTCTCCGGTCCGGCGCTCATGGCGGAAATGCCGGTGGAGGATCACACCGCACCGCCGTTTGCCGCTGTCCGCGAGGCCCTCGATCATGCGCTCGAGCTGTTAGAGAAAAACGTGAGCAACCCGGCGCCGTTACTCGATGTCGAGGCGGTGGGCCGGCAGCTTCAGGAAGATGATGTCGCGTGGACCGCCGAAGAGGGCGGATTCGCCGCGCGCTTCGAGGGCGTTCGCGTGGTGGCGAAGATCGCCGATGCGGTGGTCTTCCAGACCGGACTGGCGCGCCTCGGAAAATCGGAGGGGGCCGCGCTGCGAGCGCTGGTGCATTTCAGCCTGGCGCTCAATGCGCGGCTGCGATTGGCGCGCGCGTCGTTTCTGGATGACCGGCTGGTGCTGGAAGCGGTGTTACCCCCATCCGCCCTGACGCCCGCCGTCATCCGGAAGGCTTTGGGTTCGCTCCGCATGGGAGCGCAAGTAGCGAAGAAGGAGTGCGCCGCTCTCGCCGGCGAGCAGTTGGCGGATTTGTATTTGAAATTTCACGAGGAGGAATAAACGACAATGGCAACACTTTCACTGGAAGTCACCGATTGGAACCGCTCCAACATTGCGGAGCTTCCCGACGTGCCATCCGACATGATGGTGCGAGACCTGATTGAAGAAGTGGAGCAGGCGATGTCGCTGCCGCGCGACACCTACCATCTCATCGCCGGCGGCGAGAAGTTGAACCGCGCCGCCACGCTGGAGGAAGTCGGCATCGAGAGCGGCGACGAGTTGACCATCGCTCCGGAGGTCTCCGCGGGCGCGGCCTGAGGGACGCATGGTCAATGCATACCAATTCGTGCAAAGGGTGTGCGACCACACGGGCGCGCTCATCGCCGAGCAGGCCATCACGGACTTCCGCCCATTGGCCGAAGACGTGGCGTTTTCCGCGGTCCTGGAAGGCCGGCTCGCCAACGACGGCAAGTGGGGCGCGGCTTCCGTCGAGCCCTTATTCGAAGAGGAGAAACTCGCCGGCGTCACGGTGCGGCGCGCCGGCCAGCAGAAGTCCTACCGGAATGCGGTCTTCGCCGATAACGCGTGGGCCATTCTGCTGGCCGCGGGCGGAATGGACGACGAGGACAACGTGCAGGAGAAACTTACCTTCACCTGGGAGTTGCAGCTTCGCCTGCGCGATCCCGATTCGCAAAAGAAGAGGCTCGCCGCGGCAATCACGTACGCGCCGTTCCCGCTGACCGCGGATACCGTCGCCGGTCTCGGCATCGCAGCCGATGGCCGCCAGACGGACATCTGGGTATCGTCGACGCTGCTGGACGAATTGCGCGAATCGGCCGTGGCGAACCTGGATCGCGAACGCGCGCACTTCCTCACCGGCCGCCTGCTGAATGAAGGCGGGCGCGGGGTGGTAGTGCTTTCCGGCAGCATCGCGGCGGAAATCGAATCCGGCAGTTCCGCGGTGCATTTCGGATTCTCGCCGCAGACGTTCGCGGCCGCGCGGCGCGAAGCGGAACGCCGCAACGACGGACTCTCGGTGCTGGCGTGGGCCCATAATCATCCGCCGCCATGCCGGCGCGATTGCCTGGCGGTAGTGCCGCCGTGCAAGAGCGACAACGTGTTTTTCAGCGTCGCGGACCGCGGCGTGCATCGCGCCGGTTTCAGCGCTCCCTATGCCGTGGCGCTGGTGGCCGGTAAAGCTGCCGGCCGGCGCGCCGACGATCCCGAATTCCGGGCATACGGATGGCGCGACGGGCTGATTGTGGAGAAAGACTTCTATACCTTTTGAGGGGAATCATGGCTTCACCGGAACCACATGCCGAGTTGATGGAAAAGATTCTGAACGACGGTCTGTCGCCGGAGCAGGAGCAGGCTGCGGTGGAAAGCTGCGCGCGCGCTCGTCCGGCGGTGATCCCGTCCCTGCTTTCCCTCCTGGTCGGCCAAAAGCAGCGCTATAAGACTTTGTACGAGGAATCGGAGGCGAAACAGCAGGAGTTGGCGAAGGCCATCCAGGAGCCGCCATGGCACCCCGCGATGTTCCTGGATGCGGGCGCCAGAGGGCGGGCGGTTGTAATCCACGGAGCCCGCCAGATCTGCGTCGGCATCGCTTCTGACGTGGACCGGGGAAAGCTCCGGCGCGGCTGTTCGGTTCTGCTCAACGGCCATCTGAACATGCTGGTGGACCTGGCGCCCGACCTCCCGCGCACCGGCACGGTCGGCCTGTTTTCGAGGTTCCATGGCCACCGCCAGGCGCTGCTGCGCGGTCCGTCGGACGAAGAGTTCGTGGTGGATCTGGCGGAAGACCTGCTTGCCGGGGGATTGGCGAACGGCGACCAGTTGGTCTTCGACCGCGAGGCGCGCTTGGCCTGGGACAAGGTCGCCACGGCTCACCAGCATCGCGGCTTGCTGGAGGAGCTTCCGCTCGACGTGCGCATCGAGGATTTGGGAGGTGTGCGCGAGGTATTCGACGAAATTCTGGGTGAGCTCAAACTCCATCTGTTTCACAAAGACGAAGTGGCCCGCTACCGCCTGGCGCCGATAAAAGGCCAGTTGCTATGCGGCCCGCCCGGCACCGGCAAAACGTCGTTGGTGCAGGCGCTCGCCAATCATTTGATTCGCGTGGAAGGCGTGGACGTGAAGGCGTACAAGGTTCCGCCCGGAGGCCATCGGGTGATGTGGTTCGGAGAGTCGGAAAAACGCGTGAAAGAGCTTTTCAAGGCCATTTCCGATGCTGCCGAGGTTCCCGGTCGATTTGTCCTCGCCTTTTTCGATGACATGGACACATTGGGCGGCAGAGAAAACCAAATGCCGGGCGATGTAGATGCCAGATTGATGCCGTGCTTTCTGCAGGGGGTGGATGCCATTCGCAACCCGCGGATTATGCTGATTGGCGCCACCAACATGGAGTCGCGGCTGGATGAGGCGTTGATCCGGCCGGGCCGTTTCGGCGCCGTCCATCGCGTGGGCAGGCCGAACCGCGAACAGGCGCGGCAGATTTTCAGTTGCCATCTCACGCCCGACCTGCCGTTGGCCGATGGCGGCGCGCCAGCGATGATCGATGCCGCCCTGGCCGCTACCTACGCGCCCAACGGCGAGCTCGGCACGCTGGCCACGCTCACCTTCCGCGACGGCGCGCGCCGCCCGCTCGCGGCTCCGCAAGTGATGAGCGGCGCGTTGATCGCCGCGGTGGTGAACCGCGCCAAGCGCCGCGGCTGTTTCCGCGGGCTCGATGGCGGCCCGGCCGCTGTTACCTTGGCCGATCTCATGGAGTCGCTGGCGATGGAGTTGTCGGCCATCGCCGGGCGCTTGCGGCCTGGTGCGGCGCTGACGCAGATGTTGGGCCTGCCGCAGGATATGGACGTGGTGCGCGTGGAACCGCGCTCCGCCGGGGCTCCGCTGCGCGCGCAATTCTTGCGGGCGGTGTGAAACGCGAGTTGAAATTTCAGGAGCAAGAATGGAACGACAGAGACGATCGATTGCTGACCAGCCGAAGCCCACGCCCGGCATGCCGGAAATGCCGGCCGTCGAACTCCCGGCATCTCATCCCACTCTCCAGGACGATTCCGGCGTGCAAATTGTGTACGGCGCCAGCCTTCAGCACCTGCCCCTCGCCGGGCAAACCATCGGGCGCATCCGTCCGGCGCTCGAAATGATGCTGCGCGTGGACCGCCGCTCGCCGGTATTGGTGAACGGCCAGCCCGCATCCGCCGATTACGTTCTGGCGCGGGGCGATGTGCTGGAGTTCATCCATCGCGCCGGAGAGAAAGGCGCGCAATGAACATCACCATTGAAATTGCCGGGACATTCGCGGCGTGCCGGCAGGACGGCGTGGAGGCGTTGAAGGTGCCGGTAGAAGACTTTTTGTCCGGCGTGGCGCGCCTGCGCGAGTACTCGTGCCTGCCCGAGCCGATTCCCGATGGCGTCCGTTTCATCCGCAGCCGGGGCGAAGGAACGGTGCTGGTAGTGGAAGAGAAGCCGCAGTTGCGCACCGTGCAATGGCTCGACGAAGCCAGTCCCGTCCCTTACGGCAATGGCGCCACGTATCGCACGGTGCGCCTGGCCTTCCCGTTCATTGTGATCGCGATTGCGTTTCGTGGCGGCGCCTTGACTGGTGTCCAGCAATGCTTTTATCGCACCGGTCCGCTCGAGACGCTGGATGATGAACTGCTTCTGCCGAACCTTTACAACGTCAGCCTGGACGCCTACGACCAGAAATGCTGGCTGTGCCTCGCCAATCTGAAGACCGATCTTTCGCGCATGAGCTGGAACCAGAAGGTGGCCGCTATCCGCGCTCACATCTGGGGCGGCGGGTGGAATCGTTCGAGCGAAGTGCACGAAGGGAAAAGCTACTGGAGCGTCATGCAGGGTGTCGATCCGCGCGTCGGCAGCCTCGCTCGGTGGCAGGATGCCAGCCGGTCCGATCCGCTTTTTCCCTTGGAAGTGTCCTGGAAGCCCTCCGGGATGAAGCTCGGGGAGACGGTGGACGCGATGCTCGCCAAAGTCGCGCCGCCTCAACCGGCTGCTTCCGCGGCCAGCCTGGTGCAGGCCTTGCGGCCCCCGCGGCCGAATTCGAAGCGCAAGCTGTTAGGCCTTTTCTGACGAATGAGGACGCCGATGATTCCTCTCTACCTGAAAACCGCCGATTTCCAGGAACCGCGGGACCCACTCTATTACCTGCTGGCTGCCAACGGAATTTTCCTGGTGAAGAACAACGCGCTGTTCCGCAGCGTGTCCGCCGCCGGTATCGCCGGCCTCGCGAGCCAGGAACCCGAGACCACGTTGACATTTCCCAAGCTTCCGCGGGAACTGATGGACCAGGTCCACGGATTTTTCGATTTCGTATTCCGCAAGTGGGAGGGTGAGGCCGTGGCGCTACTGTATTATTCACCGGAGAGCCGCGAATTCCGCGTCGGCATCCCGCCGCAGAAGATCTTTCGCTATCGCGGGCTTCGCGACTGGCACACGGAAGGCCGGGTGGAATACGGATATCTGCCTCGCCCCGAATCGTTCCTGAAGCTGGGCGACATTCATTCGCATCCCGACACGTCGGCTTTCTTTTCGCGCACCGACGATTACGACGACTCCGAAGACGGTTTGCATATCGTGATGGGGAATCTGTATCGCCCTCCGCCCGATCTGCGCGTTTCCTTTGTCGCCGGGGGCACGCGATTTCGTCTGCGGACCGAGGATCTGGTGGAAACCTTCGGCCAACCGATCCCCCCTCCCGAGGAATGGGTCAGCCAGGTAGTCTGCGAATATGAAGGCGCCGGGAAACCGGTTCGGCGATCGTCCTGGGGCTCCCATGCTTGAAAGCGACATTCTCCGCAAGCTGGCGGCGCGCATGAAAGACCGCTCCGTCAAGATCGTCGGATCCGGCGGCGGCATCGGCACGGTTCTCACCAGGGCGGTGGTTCAGTTTCTGGCGTTCGGCTGCCCGGCGTGCAAGGTGTTCCTCGTTGACGGAGACGGCTACGAGGAGCGCAATCGCACCCGTGTGCTCTTCGAAGCTCCCGGGAACAAGGCCATCGTGCAATCGCAGCAGCTCGCCGAAGCGCTGGGCGGCGTGCCGGCCATCGTACCGGTTCCCACATACCTTACGCCGCGCAACGCGCCCCGGCTCATCGAAGAACGGGACGTAGTCTTTCTGTGTGTGGACAATCACTCCAGCCGCAAAGCGGTTGCGGACAGTGTGAGGCGCCGCCGCCTGCGCGATATCGTCCTCATCTCCGGCGGCAACGATGGCATCGAGAAGGATCGCGAGGGTACATTCGGCAACGTGATGGTCTACATTCGCGAAAACGGCCGCGACCTCACCAATCCCTTGACGCGTTTCCATTCCGAAATCGCCAGGCCTCAGGACAAGCGGCCCGATCAGCTCGGTTGCGGAGAACTGGCGCAGTCCGCGCCGCAGCTCTTGCTCACAAACCTCGCTGTCGCGGCGGCCATGCTCAATCCGTTCTATGGATGGCTTACGGGGCAGCTCGATTATGAGGAGCTGTTCCTCGATATCGGCAAAGGCCGCATGAACGCGGTCCGGCGGACCGTGGTGAGCCGGCCGCGCCAACTGACTCCTCATCCCGCACGGCGGGTTGCTGCCCGAACATGAAATAATATGTTCGGCGCAGGAGGCCGTTTGCCAACCGCCCCACTATCCTTCTTGATCATCGACGCGAATGGGACGCGGACGGCGCTGTGCGGCCTTCCCCTTCTGCATCCGACGGTAATTTGCTTCACCTCGCAGGCCGCGGCGAAACAGGCGAATGATCTCGCCATCGCCGTCCGCGATTTTCTGCGCGGGCTCGGTCCGCAGGTGCAGGTCTGCGCGCCGGCGTGCAAGCGCAATCACGATATCTCCGGCGTGCCGTCCTGTCCCGAATGCGCGCAACCGGAAAGCATCCAGTTGGCGGTACTCGTGGGTCGAAGCGGTCGCGGTGCTCCTACCATTAGCATGCCGGACATCGCCTGGTGGACCTCGGGAAGCGATAACCGCCGCATCCTGCCTATATTCAAGACCGGCGATCATCCGGACCAGGTGCTGCCGGTTCAACTGAAGAAATATAATGCGGCGTTCTGGAATGACACCCCCACCGAACTGGCGACCACGGTGCTGAGCGCGGCTGGTCTTACGCCCGAATCGCACCGCATCTTCATCAGCTATCGCCGCCTGGAAACCCAACCGCTGGCGGAAGACCTTTTTGGGACGTTGAACCAACTCGGATTCAACGTTTTCCTCGACCGGTTTGCGGTTCCTCCGGCAGTAAACTTCCAGCGCCGCCTGCATCACGACCTCGCCGAAAAATCGATGGTTCTGCTGCTGGAATCGGACCGCTTCGGCGAGTCCGCGTGGACCACGGAAGAAATCACATATTGCAAACGCTATGAACTGGGTTTGTATGCGCTGCGATTGCCGTGGGGAATGGCGGGCGGGGACGGAACCACGAAAAAGTTGCCTGATGTCCCCGTCGAGTGGCGCGACGATCTGAAGCGGGTGGATTTCGAAGCCGAGCCTGAGCCGGTACCGTCGAATGGAAGCCAGTATCTGCAGTGGGGACGGCTGACCGCGGCGGCGCGCACGCGAATCGGCCTTGAGGTCCGCCGGCGGCACGATGCCGCAATCCTGCGCCGCCGCCAGAATATGCGTACCCAAATGCTCGCCGAACTGGCGAAGAGGCGCGATCTGGCGGTGGCTCGCGGCGAGCCTAACGTGCCCGACTTCCGCGAGCGCGCCGATGGTCTTCTTGCCGTCGAGAGCAAGCGGAAGACTGCTTATGCCGTCTGGTTGACGCCGCGCCCGCCGGAACTGCCGGACTTTCACGCGACTCATGCCGGCTGCCAGTTCCCGCCGAACACGGTGGGCGTGATCGTCGGGCTGAAGAGCCTGCTCGAACCGGAGGCTCAGCGGCGGCTGAAGTGGCTCTCCGGTGTGTGCAAACTGGTTCTGGTGGACCAGGGCCATATCGTCTCGGCCACCCGCCGGATTGCGGAGGGGACGCTGTGAACACGGAAGTTTACGAGGGCGAGAAACTGCTCGCCGGCAAGACCGTCTTTCTGTCGGCCAGCAAACCCTCCCGTGACGAGGAACTGTTTCCACCGGCGGTGGAGAGCGAAATTGAAGAGGGCGTGCGATGTCTCTCGCGCGCCGTGTTCGCGGAAGGCGGCAGATTGGTCTTCGGCGCCCATCCGAGCATCTCGCCGTTGATCGTCGACGTGGCCACCGAGTACTTCCCGCCGCGCTGGGAAAACAACGAAGAGGACCGGCCAGTTGCCATCTATCAGTCGAAGGCCTTTCGCGACGTGATCCCAGCGGCGACCCGCGCGCTCGAAAGTCTGGGCTACGCGCACATCGAGCTGACCGAAATTCAGAACGGCGAACATTACGATCCCGGTCTACCGCCGCGAGAACAATGCCTGGAGAGCCTCGCGCACATGCGCCGGCGGATGTTCGACGAAACCGGCCCGGCCGCCATGGTGGCCATCGGCGGAATGCAGGGCGTGATCCGCGAGGCGCGGCTGTTTTTGGAAACATGCGGCGGAAATGTGTATGCGATGACGACGTTAGGCGGCGCCGCTTCCAGGCTCCCGTACTATCTCGAAACCAACCTTCTCCAGGAAGAGAAGCCGATTCAGGCATGGGAATGGCGGCAGCGCTTGATTCCCATCGAGAAGACATTCGAGTCGGTCCAATGGAACGCGATTCGGCGGGAATCGCGGGCGCAGCTTCCGGCCCACCCTTATGCCCTGCTGATGCAGCGAATCGTCAGGCACATCGCAGGCGAAGTGGAGGAATCATGACTCCCGACAAACATATTGAATTCGTGCAACAGATCATTGCGCGGATGAACGGCAACTCGTTCCAGCTCAAAACGTGGGCGGTCACCCTGACGGCCGGGTTATTCGCGCTGTCGGAGCGTTCCAATCCCTGGTTCCCGCTCCTCGCCCTGATTCCGATTATTGTATTCTGGCTGATCGATGCGTATTACTTGCAAATGGAGCGGCATTACCGCGATCTTTACGACCACCTCTGCACCAACGAAGCCAACCCAGCCTACGCGCGGGGGCACAACTACAACCTGGATCCCAGCCACTACGGAATTGACGAGCAGAGTTTTTGGAAAATAGCGCGCAGCAAGACGCAAATCTGGATCTACCTGCCGCTCCTCATTAGCGTCGGACTCGTGACCGCAGCGCTCAGAATATTCGGCGTGAATTAGGCGCGGTTCTCAACTCCGCCACGCCCGCGTCTTGGCGTCCCAGAATACCTTCTGATTGCGCCGGAATGAGAGCGTCGCCAGATGCCCCGAAATGTTCGCCCGCTGTCCCTCTTCGAGCGGCGCGATCGCCTTTTCGCGCCCCCGCGCGGCTTCCAAAAAGTTCCGGATGTGCGCCTCGACGGCCTTGGTATCGTTGCCAGGCAGAGAAATACTCAGTTCCTTCCGCGCCGCCACGCGTTCCGGCGCTTTGCCCCCGAGTTTTTCGGGATAAAAGTTGAGAGACTGCCGGTTCAGCACCTCGATGGTCCCCTCGTTGCCCATGAACTGCTCGCCGTACCCGTAGTGATCGTTGCCGAAGTAGCAACTGTAGTTGATGTGGAATCCGCCGGGGTATTCGAAGATGGCGCTGAAGGTATCGGGCACCTCGCGATCGTCTTCCGTCCATCGCAGAATCGCTCCGGCCGCCATGCAGGAAGCCGGCGCCGGTTTGTCCAGCACAAATTGGGTGATGTCCGTCTGATGCACCAGCAGGTCTGTGGCAATGCCGCCTGAGTAGTCCCGGTAAAGACGCCATTGGAAAAACCGTGGTTTACTGAAGGGCCGCTTGGGCGCATCTCCCAGGAACCGGGCCCAGTCGGTATTCTGCTCGTTGGCGTCGGAGGGAATCGGGTAGCGCCATGCCGGCGCATCGTCCAACGAATTGCGATACCAGAAGGCGCGCGTGTAATGCACTTCGCCGATCATTCCCGCCGCCACCATTTCTTTCGCCTTGGTGTAAAGCGAGTTGCTGCGATTCTGCATCCCCACCTGCACCACGCACTTGGAGTTTTCGGCCGCGCGCAGAATCTTCTCGCCTTCCTCGATGGTATGCGCCAGCGGTTTCTCGACGTAGACGTGCTTGCCGGCGGCGAGCGCGTCCGTCAGCATGGCGCAGTGCAGATGCTCGGGTGTGGCGACGATCACCGCGTCGATGCTTTTGTCCTGCAGCAACTCGCGATAATCGGCATATCGCTGCGGCGCTCTCCCTCCCAAGGTCTCGATGCGCGCGGCGGCCTTCGCCAGATTGCCGGTATACGCGTCACAAATAGCCATCACCGCGGCCGTGTCCTTACTGCCGGAGTACAGCCGCTCCAGCAGTAGGCTCCCGCGAATACCGAGGCCAATCATGCCGATGGCGATGGTATCGTTCGCTCCCGCGGCCCGTGCCGCCAGCGGCGCCGCCAGCGCGGCTGCTCCGCCCAGAAACTGTCGCCGGCTGACTTCGCCCGGCCGCAAACCTTGGTCCACTCTTTCTCTCCTTTATGGTTACTATAGCCCACTGCGCACGATCCCCGCCCAACGATTGGGCCAAAGCGTGCTAGCATCCACCCTGATAGCGATTTTATCGGGGTTTCCGCAAGCCACTCGCTTGCGGGACGGAAACGAATGTATGGCTGGTGAATCGATTCTGATCGTGGAAGATGTTCCCGAAAGCCTGAAATTTACGGCCGCGGTCCTGCGCCGGGAGGGGTATCGCGTCTCCATCGCCTCCACCGCGGAGCAGGCGCTCTCCACGCTACGCTTCCTGCAGCCCGACCTCATCCTTGTGGATTTCATGCTGCCGGGGATGAACGGCCTGGACCTGACGGCGCAGATTAAGCAAAATACGCGCCTCGAGAAGAGCGTTGTGGTGGCTCTGACCGCGGTAAGCGAGCCGGAGACCGAACTCAGAGCGCGGCAGGCCGGTTGCGATGGGTACCTGAGCAAGCCGATCGAAGCGCGCGCGCTGCTGGCCCGGGTGCGCGATTTTCTCGATTTCGGAAAAGGCACCCCTGGGGCTTTCTCGCCTGCGGCTGCGATGGAAGCATCCACTGGCGCCGGGATTCCCGGCCTGCCAAACAAGGAACTGGAAGAGTTGCAGGAGAGTTTCCTGAAGGCCGGCAAAGGCGTGAGCCGGCAACTGCTGGCCAGCGTGGAAACGGATTTCGACGCCGGCAAGACGAGCCGTACGGTGCACCAGTGGATCGGTTCGGCCGGTCTGCTCGGTTTTCCGGCGGTAGCGGAGCGCGCGCGCGAAGCGGGAACTGTTTTGCGCTCTCCGGCCCCCACTCCGGCCCGACTGCGCGGGCCGCTCACCAGGTTGGCTCGCACCTTCCATAATCCCTTCGACACTATTTCCGATAGCGCGGCGCAAATGCTCGCGCGGGTTCTGGGCGGAAAGCGCGTGGCGCTGATCGGCCTGAGCGGCGAGGCGGCCGATTTGGTCTGCGCCCCGCTCGAGAAAGCGGGCGCGCGGGCGCGATTATTCGAGGCGACTCAATCACCTTATGACGAGGCCGCGGGCCTTTGCCATCTGATCGTGGTCCACGTGCGCCCCGAGAACATGATTTCCCGCTGGCTGGTAAAAGATGCGCCCGGCCTGCCCGCCCTGCCCACCTTGTTTTTCGGCTCGCCCGACGACCTGATCGCGCTGGCGCCCCAGGTGCAGGCCCGCGCCAACGGACTGTTGGTGGATGGCTGCCTGCCCGAGGAAGCGCCGATGCGGCTCCTGGCCATCAGCCAGCCTCGGTCCCCCGCGGCCAGCAGCGTCGCGGAGCAGCCTTCTCTTTTGCGTGGCTCCGCCACAGGCGACCTGGTGATTGCCTACGGCGATACCGCGGCGCACCCGCTCATCAAAGCCACGATGAAAGAATACGGACTGCGCTGCCGCCTGGCGTCGAACGGTCCGGAGGCCATCCTCCTCCTCCACACGGTCCGACCGGCGGTCGCGGTTGTCGATGTCAATCTCGACGGATTCGAGGCCCTGGCAGCGATCCGTTCGGAAGCCATGCCGGTGCGGACAATCTTCATCACCTCGCCGAGCCAGGAGGACGAAGTACTCCGGGCATTCTCTTTAGGGGCCGACGATTACGTGGTTCAGCCGTTCAGCCCCCTGGAATTAATCGCGCGGATGAGAAAGCTACTGGGCTAGCGGGGTGTCGTCATCAGTTCGAGACCGCTCGGCGCGACCCGTCAAACCGATCCCATGGCCCCGGATCGGCAAGCGAATGAGGATACTGGGGGAATACCGGAGCGGGCAATGTCGCGCCTGTAGGCGTCGGTGGCGCTGGCGGATGAGAACCGGAATGAACCAGCAGGTCGTTCACCGAAACGTCAATTCGAACGGCAACCGGAGGTTTCAGGTTGACTCGGCGGACTTGCGATTTATATCACACAACTTACCGTATGTCCTGGGGCTTGTTACAGGATGTTTGTGAGTTAGCGCTACGACACGAGCGCTTGCGCCACGCGGCTCGCCAGTTGATCGAACGTCAGCAGTTCGTACAACGTCGGGTCCTGCATGATGCGAGACACCAGCGCGGTGTGCATGGCATGTCCGGCGCGTTCCGCGATCACGTGACCCAGAAGGGGCCTCCCGAGCAGCGCCAGGTCGCCGATGAGGTCGAGCGCTTTGTGCCGGCAGCATTCATCGGGCGCGCGCAGACCCTCGGGATTCAGCGTGCCCGTAGGTGTAAAACACACCGCATTCTCGAGCGACGCTCCGCGAATCAGGCCCATATCGCGCATCTGGTCGAGATCCGCTTCCCAGCCGAATGTGCGCGCAAACGCAATCCGCGACGCGTACCGTTCGGGAGTTACTTCCAGTTCGAGCGACTGGCGCCCCACGGGCGCCGGATAATCCGTCTCGCAAGTCAGCCGGAAAGTCTCGTCGGGCAGAATACTAATGCGCTTGTGCTTGTCTTCCACCGACACCGGCCGCCGGATCAGCAGGTAGCGCCGTTTGCGCCGCAACTGCCGCACACCGGCCTGCTCGATCAACCGCACAAACGGCAACCCGCTGCCGTCCAGAATGGGCACTTCGAGATTATCGATCTCGACGTACGCGTTATCGATCCCCATCGAGTAGAGCACGCTCAGGAGGTGCTCGGTGGTGGAAATCAGAACGCCCTGGCGCATGAGGCTCGTGGCATAGCTCACGCGCGCCACGTGCCGCCAACTGGCTGGAATCTGGAAATTGTCCAGATCGGTGCGGACAAAAACGATCCCAGTCGACGCTGGCGCCGGCAGGATCCGAAGATTCACTGGGACGCCATGGTGAAGGCCGACTCCCGTTGCCGATACCGGCCGTTGTAACGTGGTCTCAAAGCGCACGGGCGCGCTCCCGTTTTCCGTCCTGATTGTGGTGCAGGTTAATCATCCCACTTGCTAGTTCAGCATGCGGCGTGTCGAAGTTCAACTATTTGACGAATAAAGGGTTAGTTCTTTTGAGATGTGGCTATTTCGCAACACTTTCGGGCGTTTTGTGTGGCCCTGTGACGGCAGTTTCGCCTAATTTTGGCTCACCCCGGGTAGTATGATGGCCACGTGGCCTCTCCGCGACTCTTCCTCATCGATACCTTCGGCTTCATTTTTCGCGCCTACCATGCCCGCGCCCGCAGCGGCGCGCCCCCCATGCGCACCTCCACCGGCCTCTCCACCGAAGCGGTCTACATCTTCACCAACATGCTCCGCAAGCTCGCCAAACAGCACCGCCCGGCGTACATGGCGGCCGTCTATGAGAGCTCCGAGCCCACTCACCGCTCCGTGGAATTCGCCGAATACAAAGCCAACCGAGCTGAAATGCCGCCCGACCTCTTCGACCAGATTCCCTACGTCCGCCGGTTGCTCGAGGCACTGCGGATCCCCATCCTCGAATATCCCGGCTTCGAGGCCGACGACGTCATCGGTACCATCGCCCGCCGCGGCGAGGCCAATGGCTGCGAGGTAGTCATCGTCTCGTCCGACAAGGACATGCTGCAACTGGTCGACGACCGCGTCTCCATGCTCAATCCCGCCAAAGACGACGAGTGGTACGATGCCGAAAAAGTGAAAGCCTTTCTCGGCGTTCGGCCCGAGCAGGTGGCCGATCTCCTCGCGCTCCGCGGCGATTCCGTCGACAACATTCCCGGCGCTCCTGGCATCGGCGATAAAGGCGCGCAGCAGTTGATCGAGCGCTTCGGCTCGATCGAAAACGCCATCGAGCACGCCGGCGAAGTGGAGCGTAAGGCCTATCGCGAAAGCCTCCAGAAACACGCCGACCAGATTCGCATGAGCAAGCGTCTGGCGACCATCGCTACCGACGTGCCGGTGCCTTTCGACCTCGACTCCTTCCGCACGCTAGATCCCGACGAGGCGCTGCTGAAGGCGATCTTCAAGGAGATGGAGTTCTTTTCGCTCCTCAAGGAACTCGGCCCCGGCGAAGACACGCGCGTGCACGATTATCGCGTGATCGCGGGCGAGGAAGAGCTGAAGACGTGGATGGGCACGATTCCCGACGGTACGCCCATCGCCGTCGCGATCTTGAAATCGGCCGAAGGCGCGCTTGCCATGGACGCCATCGGGCTCGCGTGGAAGCCGGGCGAAGCGCGCGCCGTCACGGCGGAGAATTTCCCGCATCTCAAGCCGTATCTCGAATGCGGCGCCGTGCCGAAGATCGCTTGCGATGTGAAGTCCGCGCTGCTCGACCTGGCGCGCCTCGGCATCGACGGCCGCGGCTTCGAGCACGATATCATGCTCTACGCCTTCCTGCTCGATGCCGACCCCGGCGGCGTCTCGCTCGCCGAGCAGGCCGGCCGCCGGCTCGATCTCAAGCTGAGCGCCGCACCCGAGCAGCACGCCGATATCGTCCTCGAACTGTATAACCTGCTGGCGCCCGCGGTCGATGAGCGAGGCTTGCGCAAGCTCTACGCCGATATCGAGCTCCCGCTCACCGGCGTGCTGGCGCGCATGGAGCGCTGCGGCGTGCGCATCGACCGCAACGAATTGCAGCGCCTCTCGACGATGATGGAAGCGGAAATCGCGCGCCTCACCGCCGATATCCATCGCCTCGCAGGCCGGCCGTTCAACATCAGCTCTCCGCAGCAACTCGGCGATGTGCTCTTCGACGACCTGAAGCTGCCCGCGCCCGTCAAATACGGTAAGGGTAAAACGCGCTCCACCGCCGTCGACATTCTGGAAGCGCTCGCTCCCGAGCACGAAATCGTCCGTCAGGTGCTGGAATACCGGCAACTCACGAAACTCAAGGGCACGTATGTCGACGCGCTGCCCGCGCAAATCGATCCCCGCACCGGCCGCCTGCACACCAGCTTCAACCAGGCTGGCGCGGCCACGGGACGGCTTTCGTCTTCGAATCCGAACCTGCAAAACATTCCCATGCGGACGGCGCTCGGGCGCGAAATCCGCGCGGCGTTCATTCCGCGCGAAGGCTGGAAGCTGCTGGTGGCCGATTATTCGCAGATCGAGCTGCGCCTGCTGGCGGATTTCTCCGAAGATTCGCTGCTGCTGGAGGCGTTCCGCAACGGCGAGGACATCCACACGCGCACAGCTTCGGAGGTGCTCGGCGTGCCACCCATGCTGGTGACGCCGGAGGCCCGCCGCGACGCCAAGGCGGTGAATTTCGGCATCGTGTACGGCATCAGCGGATTCGGCCTGTCGCAGCAGTTGGGAATCCCGCGCGCCGAAGCGGAGAAGTACATCAAGAACTATTTTGCGCGCTATGCCGGCGTGCGCGCGTTTATCGACCGGACCATCGGCGAAGTCCGCCAATCGGGCGTGACGCGCACGCTTTTCGGCCGCGAACGGCCGATTCCCGATATCAACAGCCGCAATCCCAACTCCCGCGGGTTCGCCGAGCGCACGGCCGTCAATTCGCCGCTGCAAGGCACGGCCGCCGATCTCATCAAGCTGGCCATGGTGCGCATCGATCGCCTGCTGGCGGAGGGCGGCTATCGCAGCGCCATGCTCCTGCAGGTGCATGACGAACTGGTGTTCGAATGCCCACCGGAAGAATTGGATGCGGTGTCGGCGCTTGTCAAGCGCGAGATGGAAGGCGTGTGCGAGCTGAAGGTGCCGCTGTTGGTGGACGTCGGAGTAGGCGACAACTGGCGCGACGCCAAATAATCAGTTCGCCGAAGGCCGCTCGACATGGTCGATCACCAGGAAGTCTCGCGCGGCTTTTTGCCGGTTCGCCGCAAGCCGCTTCTTAAGCAATTTCTCTCGAAAACATCAGGCCGTAGTCGATATGGACATAGGGTGTCTAGATTGACGCCCTAGGGGAGCTATGTTCTCGATAATCGGGATAATCGTCGTCTTCGGAGCGATCGTCGGCGGCTTCTTGATGGAAAAAGGCGCCCTGCTGGTACTGGTCCAACCCGCCGAGCTGGTGATTATCGGCGGCGCGGCGATCGGCACCGTACTGGTGGGCAATCCGCCCCATATTCTGAAGAAACTCCTGGGCGGCGTCATGGGAGCTTTCGGCGGGTCGAAGTTCACCCAGAAGCGCTATCTCGATACTTTGAAGATGCTGTACGATTTGTTCAACCTCGCCCGGCGCAACGGGCTGGCGGCCATCGAAAGCGACATCGAGGATCCCTCGAAGAGCAAGGTTTTCACGGCCTATCCCGCGATTGTCAAAGATCACCACGTGCGCGATTTTATTTGCGATACGCTGCGCACGGCATCGGCCGGAACCGTCGACCCATTCGATATCGACCAGATGATGGAGCTCGACATGGAAGTTCATCATCACGGTATTAACCAGCCGGTGGCAGCGCTCAGCACCATGGCGGATTCTCTGCCTGGCCTCGGCATCGTAGCGGCCGTACTCGGGGTGGTGATCACCATGGGCGCGCTGGGCGGCCCGCCGGAAGAGATCGGCCACCACGTCGCGGCGGCGCTGGTCGGCACATTCCTCGGCATTCTGTTGTGCTACGGCCTCCTGGGGCCCATTGCCGCCAACATGTCGAAGACCGCCGACGACGAGAACGCATACTACCACGTGCTGCGCGTCTCGATGATGGCGTTCATCAAGGGGCTGGCGCCGATTCTGGCCATCGAGGTCGGACGGCGCGCGGTTCCAGGGCACGTGCGGCCCTCGTTCCAGGAGCTGGAAAAACTGTGCCGCAGTAAAGCTGTGGCAGCGAGCGCTGCGGCGTAGAGGCGCCCCATGGCTCAGAACGCACCCATCGTCATCAAGAAAAAGGTGGTCCACGGAGGCCATCACGGCGGCGCCTGGAAGGTGGCGTACGCCGATTTCGTCACCGCCATGATGGCGTTGTTCATCGTGCTCTGGCTCCTCAACAGCAGCAAGCAGATCCGCGTGGCGGTGGGCGGATATTTCAAAGACCCCACGGGCAAGTCCAAGAAAGTTGGCAACGGCGAGAACGGGTCGGGTGAGAATTTTGTCATCAGCAAGGACAACATGGACAAGATCAGGGACGAACTCACCAACGCCATCCACCGCGTAAATATCACCGAAAAATTGAAAGATCAGATCGAGATGACGATCACGGCCGAGGGCCTGCGCATCGAGCTGATGGAGACGGCGAAGGGAGCGTTCTTCCCCAGCGGCAGTCCGGATCCCAATGGTGAGGGCAGGGAACTGCTATCTCTGCTGGCGCAGCAACTCGGTAAACTTCCGAATTCCATATCGATCGAGGGCCACACGGATTCGAAGCCGTTCTCCGCGAAGGGAATTTATAGCAACTGGGAGTTGTCCGCCGATCGTGCTAACGGCGCGCGGCGCATCATGCAGGAGAACGGGCTGGGCCCGAACCAGGTGACGCAGGTGCGCGGATACGCCGATCAGCGCCTGCGCAAGCCGCAGGAACCCGAAGACCCGGCGAACCGGCGCATATCGGTGATCGTGCACTATATGGCTAAGCCCAGTCCCGACGACGACGATCAGCCCCTACCGAAAGAAGGCGCCGCGCCAGCGCCGGCGGCGGCTGAAGACAAATAGTCGGGATCTCATCAGGTCGTCCGGATTGCAGACGACCGTATCCGCCCGTCCCGGCTTAGCACCGGGACTCCTCGCAAGTGGGCCGTTGCGGCAATCACGCGGTCGGGAAGATCGGGGATCTCCGTCCTGGAGATTTTTGTCATCTCCATCGCGACATCCGACAAAAGGCACATAGGGCCGCTGATAAACGCAGATGAACGCGGATAAGTTGATTGTTTTCAATCGGCGTTTATCGGCGTTCATCGGCGGCTGGGTCATTTCCAGTATTTTTCAGCATTCTTTTCGAAATCGGAAGGCGGAAAATTGGCGAACATCTCCGCACGGTTTTGATCGATTTCCTCCGCCGAGGGCGCCGGTCCGTATTTCGCGAGCAGTCCGCGCAAGGAACGCATGGGAGCCTTTGCATGACCTGTTTTCGAAGCCTCGGCAAGAACCTGGTGCAGTGCTTCACGAAGCAAAGCATCCGGCGTAAGCCCCTCGCTTCCGCGGCGGCGAGCAGTTGAGCTTCCTCCTGCGGCTGGAGTGGCAAGGTGATAGTCATGACAGGCCTCTCTTTGTAAATGGCACCGCTTCGATGTTACTTCACCTTCATCACGAACACCGTCTGATCGTCGAACGCCGTCGTGTTGAAGCGGTCGAGGTCCGCGAAGATGGAGGCAATCAGGTCCGCGGCGGAGAGCCGGCAGCCTGCCCGCACCACGTGCGCCAGGCGGCCGCGGCCGTATTCGTGGCCGTCATGGCTCAGGTGATCGGTTATGCCGTCCGAATAGAGAATGATGAGGTCGCCCGGCTGCGCCTGGAACGCGATCTCTTCGTATTCTCTCGATTCCAGCAGTCCCACCGGGACGCCTTCGGCGCGCACTTTCAGAATTTCATTGCCGCGGCAAACCATGGGGGGAATCGCGCCGGCATTGGCCATCACGATCTGCTGCGTGGCCGGATCCCAGAGCAGGACGGTCAACGTCGCATACCGGGCTTCCACTTTGCGTTGAATGAGCGCCTCGTTGATGGCGCGCAGGAGCGCGGCGGGACGGCGATGGCGCGGCGCCAGCGTGCGCAGCAGGCCGCTCATCAGGCCGCCGTATAAGGCTGCCGCGGCGCCTTTGCCGCTCACGTCGCCGAACGCGATCACCGTCTGGTTGTCGCGATGCACGTAGACTTCGTAAATATCGCCCGAGATTTCACGCGCCGGACGGAGCCGCACGGCGGCTTCCATCCCGTCGATCTCAGGATCGGCATCCGGCAGCAGGACGCGCTGCAGATCGCGCGCGGCCGCCAGGTCTTCTTCGAGACTTCGTTCGCGGAGTGCGACTTCGTTGTACAGGCGCGCATTTTCGACGCTGCTCGCCACCTGCGGCGCGAGCAGCGAGAGCGTGCGCACGTGATCGTCGGTGAAGTGGCCCACGCGGTCGCTTTCGAGATCCATCACGCCCACCACGCGATCCTGCAGGATGAGCGGCACGGCTACTTCCGAGCGGATATCGGCGTGCGAGGCGATGTAGCGCGGGTCTTTCCCGGTGTCGTGCACGCGCACCACTTCGCGCGATTCGGCGGCCGCGCCGGTGAGGCCCTTGCCCAGCGGAACATTGTCGGTATTGACGCGTTCGTCGTAGCGGATGCTGAACAAATGGCGCAAGACCTTGGCTTCGCGGTCGACCGACAGGATGCTGAAGGCGTCGTAATCGATCAGCTCGCGGACGGTGCTGGCGATTTTGCCGAGCAGTTCGTTCAAGTCGAGGATGGACGAAAACTCGCGCGACACGTTGGCCAGCATGCGCAGCGTGCGATTCTGCCGGTCGACGCGGCGATACAGGCGCGCGTTATCGATGGCGATGCTTACGCGCGCGGCGATGAGGCGCAGGAGCGCCCGGTCGTACTCGCTATACGCGTTGATGCGCGTGGACTGCAGATCGATGATGCCCACCAGCTTGCCGCGCGCGAGCATGGGGACGGCGAGCTCCGAGCGCACGGCGTCCACCGTATGGATGTACCGCGGTTCGTTGCGGACATCGCCAACGAGCACCGGTTCGCGATGCGCGGCGGCGGTTCCGGTGATGCCTTCCCCCAGCCGAATCGACAGCGTGCGGACCACCTCCTCGCGATGGCCCACGCCGTAGCGGATGCGCAGGTCCTGGCGCCGTTCGTTGAACAGCAGGATGGCGAACAGGTCGTAAGGAAGGACTCTCTGGATGATCTCCGCGACGTTGGCGAGGAGCGGATCGAGATCGAGCGTCTGGGCGGTCGCGGCCGAGATATCGAGCAGAAAATCGAGCAGTTCGGAACGCTCGCGAAAGCGCACGCCGCCTCTGCGGCCGGTGCCGGCCTTGGCGGTAGCTGGCGATGGGGACGAATCAGGCAGCGGTGGCCTCGACAATCTTCACGCTGGCGCTGGCGCCGATGCGGGTAGCGCCGGCAGCGGTCATGGCTTCCAGGTCCTGGAGGCTGCGAATTCCGCCGGAAGCTTTGACGCCCAACTCCGGGCCCACGGCCTGCCGCATCAGCGCGACGTCATGCGCGGTGGCGCCGGCGGTGCTGAATCCGGTGGAGGTTTTGACGAAATCGGCGCCGGCCTCCTTGGCGAGCACGCAGGCGATGGCTTTCTCGGTGTCGTTGAGCAGGCTGGTTTCGAGAATCACCTTGACGATCGCGCCGCCGGAGTGGGCCGCTTTCCCGACGGCCGCGATATCGGCCTTCACGGCATCGTGTTCGCCGGACTTGAGGGCGCCGACATTGATCACCATGTCGACTTCCTGCGCGCCGTCCCGCACCGCGATGGCCGCTTCCGAAGCTTTCGATTCCGTGCTGGTAGCGCCGAGTGGAAAGCCGACTACGGTGCACACCTTCACGGACGTTCCGGCCAATTCCGCGCGCACCAGCGGCACCCAAAAGGGGTTGACGCAGACGCTCGCGAAACCGTACTGTCGCGCCTCGCGGCAAACCTTAATGACGTCGGCGCGCGTGGCGTCGGCTTTCAGGATGGTGTGGTCGATGAGCGCCGCAATGGCGGGGTCGATCCTGGTGAGCTTTTCGCTGGCCGAGACGCGGCTGGCGCCGGCGGCGATGATTTCCTTGGTATTCCGCGCGCAGGTCTGGGCGCAGCGCTGGGTACAGCCGGGGCACACCTGGTCGGGGAGATTGAGGCCTTCCGAACCCTTGCCGGAGACGGCGCGGGGCGCCGCCGGCACGCGCGCCAGGATTTCCTCACCGATTTGCGCCACCAGACGATCGAGTTCGGCCTGCGTCACGACAGTCCTTTCTTGTAATAGCGCTGCTCGATATCCATGATTTTCTGGACGCGCGCCTGGTGGCGTCCGCCGGCAAACGGGGTGGCGATCCAGGTGCGCAGGACTTCCTCCGCCTGAGTCTCCGTCAAGAGGCGCGCTCCCAATGTAAGTACATTGGAATCATTATGTTCCCGGCTATTTCGGGCGGAAGCTTTATCATAGCACAGGGCCGCCCGGATGCCCGGGACTTTGTTCGCCGCCATGGATGAACCAATACCTGCGCCGTCGATCAGCACGCCGCGCGTGGCGGCGCCGGAAGCTACGAGATCGGCAACCTTGACGGCGATATCGGGGTAATCGGCGGGCTTGGTATCGTACACACCGACGTCGCGGATGGCGAGGCCGAGTGATTCGATCAGGGGCTTGAGCGTTTCTTTAAGAGCAAAGCCGCCATGGTCGGCGCCGATAACGATGGTTTTCTCGGGCGCGGCGAGGGAGGAACATTCGTCCGCGGGGGCTTCGATGAGGCGCACGCCGCGAGCGGCAGCCACTTCGCGCGCCGAGGGCGTAACGATGGCGTCGATGGGGATGCGCCAGTCGCCCGCCGGCGGCACGTCTTGAGCGGTGATCACGCGGCGCATAGGCTGAGCGGTGCTATAGAATTCGTAAGGACCATTGTAATGGAAGCTCAGCTTTTGTCGCCCGATTATCTGGCGCATTTGCTGCACCAGGGCGATATCGGCGCGGGGATGGTCCTGGCCGGGGCTGCCGTGGCGTGCGGATTGGGCGCGGTGCACGCGCTCTCGCCAGGGCATGGGAAGACCATCGTGGCGGCATACCTGGTGGGGTCGAGGAGTACGCCTAGACACGCCTTGGTCTTGGGCCTCACGGTGACGTTTACCCATACGGTGACGGTCTTCATCCTGGGATTGGCTACCTTATTCGTTTCGCGATTCGTCATGCCGGAGAAGATTTATCCGCTTTTGGGCGCCGCGTCGGGACTGGCCATCGCGTGGGTAGGGGCTACCCTGTTTGCTCAGCGCCTGCGGGCGGCGCGGAAAGGCCGCGCGTCTCACCGGCATGACGTGCCGGAAGCTGACACGAGCACCGGCAGCCTGATGGCGCTGGGGGCAAGTGGAGGATTGGTGCCTTGTCCTTCGGCGTTGGTGCTGCTGCTGAGTTCGGTGGCGCTGGGGCGGATCGGATTGGGTTTGATGCTGCTGGTGGCATTCAGCTTGGGTCTGGCGGTGGTGCTGGTGGCGATCGGGATGGCTGCCGTATACGGAAAGAAGTTGTTGCCCGCTGGCGGGAGCGCCGGATATCGGTACCTTCCGGTAGCTTCCGCGGCGCTGATCACCTCGATCGGAGTGTTGATGACGGTGGCCGCGCTCGGCCTAGTCCGGCCTTACTGAGCCGCGACCGCAAGGGAGCGGTGCTCTTTGTGTTCGTGCGGTGGCCGCGCTCGGCATAGTCCGGCCGTAGTTTTGTTGGGCTTTGCGACCCCTGGTCGGATTTATCGACAGGCACTCTATCCAGCTAATTCTTAGCGTCTTATCGAAAAACTCCACAATTTGGCGTTGACATTTCCAACGATGACCCTCTGTGGCGAAATTGTACAGGCTCTATTTGCATGAAATCACGACAGTTAAAGCTGCAAAAAAACAGCACTGTTTGGCATCTGCCGTGCCATTAGAGAGGGTGAAAGGTTGGACAGGTTATGACAGTCATTCTGGTTCTTGCGACGTTCTTAGTATTCATCGTTCTGGATTATGTGATGAACCGAGGGAAAGCGATGCGCACCGTTCCGGTGGCCGCGGAGAAACTCGTCACGGCCGATTTCGGCGGCGATATGGTGGATGGATTTCATGTTCCGCAAACCGTTTCCTATCATTCCGGGCATAGCTGGTTGATGCGCGAACGGAAGAACGTAGTGCGGGTGGGCGCGGATGAGTTTGCCACGGCTCTGCTCGGCAAAGTCGAGAAAATTGAACTTCCCAAGCCCGGCCAATGGATTCGCCAGGGACAGAAAGTCCTGGCATTCTTCCGCGACGGCGTGAAGACCGAGATGGTTTCGCCGACCGAAGGCGAAGTGATGGAAGTCAACCGCGAACTGCTGGAAGACCCCTCGATGCTGCGGAAGGATCCCTACGGCAAGGGCTGGCTGCTGGCGGTTCATGTTCCGGATGAAGAGAACACAGCGCGTAACCTGGTGCCGAAGAGTCTGGTGCGGGAATGGATGCGGGATGCGGCCGAACGGCTGTATGCACGGCAGCCGGCTCTGGCTGGGGCAGTGGCGGCCGATGGCGGACGTCCGGCGGACGATCTGCTGGCGGCCGTACCAGACGCGAATTGGGCCGCGGTGACGGCGGAGTTCTTCCTGACCGTCTGAACGGTCCCTTCAGGTGCACCCGGCGGGGTCGGCCGGGCCAGGTAAAGCGGTTCGCCCCCCACGAGAATCGCCCACAGATTGTAAGCTTCAGCAACACCTGTCAGTTTTTGCTACACATTTGATTCAATTTCTGTTAAAACTGGAGTTGAAGGTCTTTATATGTCAAAAGCGATCTTGTACGACAGCACGCTGTGCATCGGGTGCAAGGCGTGTGAAGGGGCCTGCGCGGAACGTTGGGGCCTGCCCTACAACGATCAGATCGCCGCCGAACAGACGATTTCCGCGCACAAGCTCACCGCCGTCGAGACCCACGGCGACAAGTTTTGCCGCCGTCTTTGCATGAATTGCCTGCAACCGACATGCGTTTCGGTTTGTCCCGTGGGGGCATTGCAGAAGACCGCCCTCGGTCCGGTGACGTACGATGCCGATAAATGCATGGGTTGCCGCTATTGCATGCAGGCATGCCCGTTCCAGGTGCCAACCTACGAGTGGTCGAAGCGCCTGCCGAAGATGCGCAAATGCAATATGTGCTACGAGCGGCAGAGCGCGGGGAAGCAGACGGCATGCGCGGAGGTTTGTCCGGTAGGCGCCACGGTGAATGGCGACCGCGACGAGTTGATCCGGGAAGCCAAGCGGCGGATCGGCGAAAAGCCGGATCAATACTACGGCAAGATCTACGGCATAAACGAAGCGGGAGGCACGTCGGTGCTGTTTCTTTCGGCGGTGCCGTTCGCGCAGATCGGGCTCAAGACGAACGTGCCCGACGAACCACTGCCGGAGACCACGTGGCGGGTGTTGGAACTCGTGCCCGACGTGGTATCGACCGGGACGGTGCTGCTGGGCGGGATCTACTGGATCACCAACCGGCGGGCGGAAGTGGCCAAGAAAGAGGGACGCCGATGAAGCGCAAGCTCCCGAAGATCACGGTGTGGCGGGCGATTTTTGCGGCCATCCTGGTGAGCGGGCTGTACGCCACCTATCTGAGGGTGTTTCACGGGTTAGGCGGAGCCACCAACCTGAGCGACAAATTTCCGTGGGGACTCTGGATCGCGTTTGACGTGATGTGCGGGGTGGGTCTGGCGGCCGGCGGGTTCACGCTGGTGGCCATGGTCCACATCTTCAACATCGAGAAGTATCATCCGGTGCTGCGGCCGGCCATTCTGACGGCGTTTCTCGGTTATGTGCTGGTGGTGGTGGGGCTGTTATACGACCTGGGCCGGCCCGATCGCCTGTGGCATCCGCTGGTGATGTGGAATCCGCATTCGGTGATGTTCGAGGTGGCCTGGTGCGTCACTCTCTACACCACTGTGCTGTTTCTGGAATTTCTGCCGGTGGTGCTGGAGAAATTCGGACTGCACAAGCCGCTCAACTGGATTCACAAGATCTCGGTGCCGCTGATGATATTGGGCGTGCTGCTGTCGACTTTGCACCAGAGCTCGCTTGGCAGCTTGTTCCTGATTGTGCCCGAGAAGTTATACCCGCTGTGGTACAGCCCGATTTTGCCGGTGCTGTTCTTCCTGTCGTCGATCGCGGTGGGGTTGGCCATGACGATTTTCGAATCGTGGCACAGCAGCCGGGCGTTTGGCCGGGCGCTGGAATTGCCCCTGCTGATGAGCATGGGACGGGTTCTGGCAGTGGTGCTGAGCGTCTACCTGTGGGTTCGTTTTCTGGATCTGAGCCATCGGCACGCGTTCCCGCTGCTGGCGCGGAATCGCATCGAGACGTGGCTATTCGGCCTGGAAATCGCGCTGATGGTAATCCCCATGGTGCTGCTCTATCAGCATCGGTTCCGCTCGACGCCGGGCCGTTTGTACGCCTGCGCGGTGATGGTGGTGTTCGGTTTTATCACCAACCGCCTGAACGTCGGCACGACCGGCCTGGAAGCCGGGTCGGGGACCCACTATATTCCGCGGTGGAGCGAAGTGGCGGTCACGCTGTCGATTGTGGGCGTGGGCTTCGCTATTTTCCGTCTGGTCGCGCAATACTTCCCCATTTTCGAGGCGCACACGAACCAGAGCGCGCCGGCTGTGGTGGAGGAAAGGCAGCCGGAACCCATCCAGGTGGCATGAAATGACTTCCGCAACCGGCGCAACATGAAACTCCCGCGTCTATTTCGCATGGGATTGGCCGCCAGGCTGGCGATCTGCGTGATCGCCTGCACGGCGGCCTTTTTTGGTCTCTTCGGAGCCCTCAACCTGCGATCGGAACAGCATTTTTCCCAGGACCAGGTGGAGCAGGCGGCCAGTCGGATCACCGATCTGATTGTCCGCAGCACGCACTACGAGATGCTGCGCAACGACCGCGACGCGCTCCTCCACATGATTCAGGAAGTGGGCAGCGGGCCGGGGATTCAGCGCATCCGCATTCTCAATAAGGACGGCCTGATCATCTACTCCACGGAAGCCAGGGAAGTGGGCACCCCGGTGGATAAGAAAGCCGAAGGGTGTATCAGTTGCCACGCGCAATCGGCGCCGCTCGACAAGCTCTCGCGCCGCGATCGGACGCGCTATTTCACCGATAAAGACGGGCAGCGGATGCTGGCGGTGATGCAGGGAATCGACAATGCGCCGGAGTGCGCCAGCGGGTCATGCCACGTGCATGACGCAGGGCGGCGCGTGCTGGGAGTGATCGACACCACCCTTTCTCTGGCGGCTGTAGACCGCCAGGTCACGGCGCATCGCGCCAATCTTACCTGGTTCCTGGTGGGTGCGGCTCTGTTCGGCTGCGGTGGAGCGGTGGTTTTCATGTGGGTGATGGTGCATCGGCCGGTGCGGAGATTGGCGGCCGGCATGCACAGGGTGGCCGCGGGCGATCTGGAATACCGGCTGCCCGTGGGGCGGGACGATGAATTAGGGGATTTGGCCGCGTCGTTCAACAAAATGGCCGCCGAAGTGGGCGGAGTGCAGGCCAAGATCGAAGAGCAGGTGAGGCGCAAGACGGCGGAACTGGAGCGCGTCTACAAGACTCTGCTGCATTCCGAAAAAATGGCCTCGATAGGTAAGCTGGCGGCGACGGTGGCGCACGAAATCAACAATCCGCTATTCGGCATTCTGACCTACGCCCGGCTGGTGATGCGAGAAGTCCTGAAAAGCGATATGCCGGCGCGCGACGACCTTGTCGAACAGTTGCAAACCATCGAGCGGGAGAGCAAACGGTGCGGCGAGCTGGTGAAATCGCTGCTGACGTTCTCGCGGCAGACGCCCAGCATTCGCGAGCCCAACGACCTGAATACCGTGGTCCACCGCGCCGTCGTGCTGGTGCAGCACAAGCTGGCGATGCAGAACATCGTACTCGAGGAAAAACTGGGAACGGACCTGCCGCCGGTCTCCTGCGACGCCAATCAGATCCAGCAGGTGGTCCTGGTGCTGATGATGAATGCGGCGGACGCCATGCCGAAGGGCGGGAAACTGATGGTCGTGACGGAATTCGACGCGGACGCAGAGCAAGGCGTGGTGCGCGTAAAGGATACGGGGTGCGGTATCCCGGCGGATGTCATGCCGCGTATATTCGACCCCTTCTTCACCACCAAGGAAGATCAGAATCGGACGGGATTAGGGCTGGCGGTAGCGCAGAGCATCGTGCAACAGCACGCCGGCGACATTCTGGTGGACTCCACACCGGGCGTCGGGACGGAGTTTCGGATAGTGCTGCCGCTGGCGGCGGTGGCGGCTGGGGTGAGTCAATGAACCACGAGCGAGTTAACGCTCGGCAAGCGAACGGGAGGAACCGATGGCAACGGCGATAGAGCCAACGTCTGCAGTCAAGACCAAGGGCAAAATACTGATCGTTGACGACGAGTTGGTAGTGCGGGATTCGCTGGGTAAGTGGTTTACCAGCGAAGGCTTCTCGGCCAAGCCGGTGGGCGGCGCGCGCGAGGCGCTGGAGGCCATCCAGCATGCGGAGTACGACATTGCCTTGCTCGACATCAAGATGCCGGGCATGGACGGCATGGAGCTGCAAGCCCGTTTGCGGGAGGCCGATCCGGACCTGATGGTGATCATCATGACCGGATATGCGTCGGTGGAGACCGCGGTGCAGGCCCTCAAACTGGGCGCCTACGATTACATCACCAAGCCCGTCGATCCGGATGAGCTTTCGCACCTGGTGGGCAACGCTCTGGAACATAAACGGGCGCGGCGCGAAGTGGTGCGGCTGCGCGAAAATCTGCAGGAAGCGGCGCCCGGGACGGAGTTGATCGGCAAAAGCCCGGCCATGCGAAAGGTGGTGGAACTGATCGAGATGGTGGCGCCGACGGAAGCCACGGTTCTGATCACGGGCGAAAGCGGCACGGGCAAGGAGGTGGTGGCCCGCTCGATCCATTCCGCGAGTCCGCGCCGCTACATGCCGATTGTGACGATCCACTGCGGCGCGCTCACGGAAACCCTGCTCGAAAGCGAACTCTTCGGCCACGAGAAAGGCGCGTTCACCGGCGCCCAGTATCGTAAGAAGGGCAAGTTCGAGGTGGCCGACGGGGGCTCGGTGTTCCTGGATGAGATCAGCGACATCAGCCTGCGGACGCAGACCGACCTGTTGCGGGTATTGCAGGAGAAAGAGATCGTGCGGGTGGGCGGGAATCAGCCCATCAAGGTGGATTTCCGATGCATCGCGGCGACCAATAAGAATCTGGAATCGCTGGTGAAGGGGGGCTCGTTCCGGCCGGATTTATACTATCGCCTGCACGTTTTCTGCATCGATCTGCCTCCCCTGCGCGACCGCCGCGAAGACATTCCGCTGCTGGTGAATCATTTCCTGACCAAATTCTGCATGGCCACCAGCCGGCCCATCCCGCAAATTTCACCGGAGGCGATGGAAACGCTGATAGCGTACGACTGGCCGGGGAACGTACGCGAACTGGAGAATGCGGTGGAACGCGCGCTGGTGGTAGGGCGCTCGAATGAAATCCGCCGCTCGGACTTTTCGTTCCAGTTTCAAGCCGACGAGCCGCGCGGCGGCAAGACACTGGAAGACATGGAGCGGGCGCATATCGAGCGCATTCTGCGGGAGACGCAACACAATCTCTCGCGGGCGGCGCGCATTCTGGATATCGATCGCACCACGCTGTATAACAAGCTGCGGCGCTATGGACTGCGGTGAAACCGATACATCTCATCCCGCTGGAGCTCTCCAACGGCGGCGGGCCGGGCCGTAGTGTCGTTCCGCGCTTCAACGATCTGGAATATCTGGCGGCAACCCTGGCCCGCACGTTTCAGACCCCTTGCCGCATCCGGCCGGAGACTCTCGACGTGACGTTTGCGTTCGACGAGAACCGCCGGCAGTATTATTCCACCGCCATCGTCCAACGCCTGGAACGGATGGGCGATCCCGATGCGCGCGTGTTGGGCGTAACGTCCTGCGATCTGTTCGTTCCAGTGCTGACGTTCGTATTCGGCGAGGCGCAGCTCGACGGCAATTGCGCGGTAGTATCGACGGCCCGCCTGGAGGAAGAATTCTACGGCATGCCGCCGCGCCACGATCTGCTGCGCGAGCGGCTCGTCAAAGAGGCCGCGCACGAATTGGGGCACACCTTCGGACTGCGGCACTGCGCCGACTGGCGCTGCGTGATGGCCTCGAGCCACGCGGTCGAACGCCTGGACGTGAAAGGTGCGGAATTCTGCGACGCCTGCCGCAAGCCGGTAATGCAGAACGGGCGGCGATTCTTCTGACAGGCCGCTGTCAGTAATCTTGCCTGCGTCCGGCTTTTAGCCGGATGCCGGAGTCAGGATTGAGGCACTTGCAAAATTCAGGCAAGTTACAAAGGCACCCCTCCCTGGCGGTCGGGGCTCATCAGTTATTGCGTTGAAATAACAGTGCCTAATGAGCCGCGACCGCGAGGAAGCGGTGCTTTTCGCGGAATAACGAATTCTGCAAGTGCCTCAGGATTGGCTGCCCCACTTGAGCAGCCATCTCTTAGGCCCTTGTGGCCGGCTCATTAAGGCCGGTCGGGCGTCACACCGTGGTGCCGACCAGAGACTGGTACGGCCGCCCCACTTCCTGCGCGTCCACTACCGCCATCGCCGCCACATTCACAATGTCGTTGACTTCCGAACCGCGCTGGAGAACGTGGACGGGTTTGGTCAGGCCGGCCAGCAGCGGACCGATCAACTCCGCGCCTCCGATACGATGGAGCAGCTTGTAGGCGATGTTGCCCGACTCAAGGTTGGGGAAGATCAGCACGTTGGCGCCGCCCTTGAGCGTGCTGAAGGGGTAAGTCTCGTCGAGAATCTGCGGGACCACCGCGGTATCGGCCTGCATTTCGCCATCGATCATGAGCAGCGGCGCGCGCCGGCGCACCAGTTCCACCGCTTTGCGAACCTTGAGCGCGAGCGGATGCTTGGTGCTGCCGAAATTCGAGAACGATAGCATGGCCACGCGCGGTTCCTGGCCGAAACGGCGCGCCTTTTCCGCGGCCATGATGGCGATCTCGGCGAGGTCTTCGGCGTCGGGGTCGATGTTCACCGTCGCGTCGGCAAGGAAAAAGATGTCGCTCCTGGCCGTGATCAGCACGTAGACTCCCGCCACCCGGCGCAGCTCGGGCCGCACATCGATGACCTGAAGCGCCGGGCGGATGGTGTCGGGATAGTGGGTGGTGAGCCCTCCAATGAGTCCATCGGCGTCGCCCAGCCGCACCATCAGGCTCCCGAAGGTTACGGGGTTCAGGATAATCTGCGCCGCCTCGGTACGCGTGACTCCCTTGCGCTGCCGCAGGCTGAAGAACTCCTCCGTAAATACCTCGCGGCGCGCCGATTTCTGGGGATCGACAATCTGCAAGCCTCCCATGTGGAGGTGCAGGCCTTCTGCTATGGCGCGGATGCGCTCCGCGTTGCCCAGCAGAATCGGGATGGCGATCTTTTCGTCGATGAGAATGTGCGCGGCGCGGATGATTTTACTTTCTTCGCCTTCGGGGAAGACGATGCGCTTGGGAGCGGTTTGCGCCTTGTGAATCAGGCCGCGCATTACGCCATGCGCCGTGCCGAGACGGCGCTCCAGTTCTTCGCGATACTGCTCGATATCCACCGGCTTTTGGGCCACGCCGGTGTCCATGGCGGCTTGCGCCACGGCGGAGGCTTCCCAGATCAGCACGCGTGGATCGAAAGGTTTCGGGATGATGTACTCACGGCCGAACTCGATGCGGTCGACGGAGTACGCGCGGAGCACGGAATCGGGCACATCTTCCTTGGCGAGGGACGCCAGGGCGTGGGTCGCCGCGAGCTTCATTTCGTCGTTGATGGTGGTGGCGCGCACGTCGAGAGCGCCTCGGAAGATAAACGGGAATCCGAGGACGTTGTTTACCTGGTTGGGGAAATCGGAGCGGCCGGTGGCCACAATGGCGTCGGGACGGGCGCTCAGCGCGTCGTCGTAACTTATCTCGGGATCGGGGTTGGCCAAAGCGAAGACGATGGGGTTGGGCGCCATCTGCTTCACCATCTCGGGTGTGACCGCACCGGCGACGGAGAGCCCGAAGAATACGTCGGCGCCCACCAGCGCTTCGGCGAGCGTGCGGGCCGCGGTAGTGGAAACGTAGCGCGCTTTGTATGGATTCATGTGCTCGGTGCGGCCTTCGAAGATCACGCCCTTGGTGTCGCACATGACGATGTTCTCGCGGTGGACACCCAGCTTGATATAGTGCGCGGCGCAGGAAATGGCGGCGGCACCCGCCCCATTGAATACGATCTTGATGTCCTCGATCCTTTTGCCGATTAGTTCCAGGGCGTTGAGCAGGCCGGCGCCGGAGATGATGGCGGTGCCGTGCTGGTCGTCGTGGAACACCGGAATTTTCATGGTCTTGCGCAGCTCTTCCTCGATGTAGAAGCACTCCGGCGCCTTGATATCTTCGAGATTGATTCCGCCGAAGGTGGGCTCGAGCATGCGGCAGGCGGCGATGATCTGGTCGGGGTCCAGCGTGTTGAGCTCGATGTCGAACACGTCAATATCCGCGAAGCGTTTGAACAGGACGCCCTTGCCTTCCATCACCGGCTTTCCGGCCAACGCGCCGATGTTTCCCAGGCCCAGGACCGCGGTGCCATTGCTGATGACCGCGACCAGGTTCCCTTTAGCGGTGTATTGATAAGCGAGGCTGGGATCGCGCTCGATTTCCAGGCACGGAACGGCGACGCCGGGCGTGTAGGCAAGACTGAGATCGCGCTGGGTACGGCAGGGCTTGGTGGGGGTGACCGACACTTTGCCCGCCGGAGATGCGGAATGGTATTCCAGAGCATCTTCTGGGCGGATTGTCATGAAAGTGTTCCTTCCAAGGCTAATTATATCCGTATATCGGTAATTAGCCACAACATATTGGTGGTTCTATCGGGATTTCTATTTCCCGGCTGCCAGCCACAAGAGCATGGTGGGGACGTCACGGGCGGCGTCGGCGGGCTTAACCGCCGCGAGGTAGTCGCCGTCGGGATAATGCGCCGCGGCGCGGAGCAAGGCGGGCAGGAGGTCGCCCGGATTATAGGGTTCGATCTGCTGGTAGGGCCACGTCTTTTCGCCGGCCGAATATGGCAGGATCCAATCGAGGGCTCTGCGAATGTTGCGGCCGTCCTTGCTCTGATAGCTCCAGAGATCCACGCCGGTGTGGTCGCCCAACGTCGCGAGCAGCACCAGCCCGTTCACATTCATCACGCTGTAACTGATGCCACGGGTGCGAGCCGTCTCCAGCGGCTGCCTGCCATCGGGCTCGATTTGGGACGCAATCCGCCTGGCGCGCGATTCCATCAGCACTGTCCTGGCGAGCCCATCCCGATGCGCGAAAAGAGCAAAATCGGCGACCTGGAAATCATAAAAAGTCCCGTGATTGTTTGGTTCCCGGGCCTCGCTGCGCCCATTCTTGCTGGTCACGAGCCATGCCAGGAAATCGGCGAACCACTGCTCGATGCGTTTCTGGTCGGCATCGCTCCAGTTTTTCGAGCCCGCCAGCAACCCCGCGGCATCCACCGCGCTCGCGAGGCCGCGCGACTCGATAATGCCGACGCCTCGGCCGTCATTGATGCCTGGTATCGCCTGCCCGAAGTTCAGGTTGGGATTCATGCGCGTGGCGGGATCGAGAAACCAAGTGCGCAGCAGCAGGGCGGCGCGCGCCGCGTACTGTTCGTCGCCGGTGAAATACCAGGCGAGCGCCAGGGTCTGCGAATAGGAAGCGACGCGGTTCATGTTGCCGGCGTCACTGATGCCGTTGGTCTCGGGATTGCGCCTGCCGTCCTTCCGGATGTACGGCAGGCCATCCGGCTTGGCAGGATCGGGCCACCAATATGGCGCCTGGCTGATGTAGTCGTGCTTGTCGCCGCTGGGCGGAACGCGCGTTTTCTGCATTACGGAATACGGTCCGCTGCTCATCACCTTCGCCGCGGCCGAGCGCGCGGCGGCGGCCAGTCTGGCATCGGTGCGGTGTTCCTGCAAGACCTTTGCGTCCAGGACAAACACACGCGGCGCGTCTGCCGCGTGAAGAGCGCCGGCCAGCAGCAGGCCGGTTGACAGTATCCGCAACATACCCACTAGGGTAGCGAAGCCGGATGGCTGTCGAGCCAGAGTAGGGATTCGAGCAGGTAATAATCGCCGCAGACCAGCGGGCCATCGGCCGGACGCGTACTGTTGCCGTGCCGCAGGACTCCGGGCGGCGTATGGTCGTCTTCCCCCACCGGCGTAAGGTAACGATCGATCAGCGACTGCGCAATCCGCTGCCCTTCGCGGCGATAGAGGGCGCCCGCGCTCCGCGGCCACAATGTCATCCTGATGCCGACCTGCAAAACAGCAACCAAGCCGCACAGCGCCTGGAAACCACTCCCATAACTCTGGCCTTCGACACCGGTGAGCAGGACGAGTGGTGCGAGAACGCGGCGGCAAGAACATGGTTTGGGCGGGGAAGCGGGGGCAGGACAAGCGCTACACCTAAGTGTACGGGTTGATAACCGTATTGCCGGCGGGAGGGGAGGACACGCCGCTGCATCAATTCTTGATTTTTTCCGGCATGACGTCGGTCGGCACGCAGGGAGCCGCTGAATTCTTTGCCAGGCCGGACTCGCTGCCCGTACTGCGCGAGAAACTAGCCGCGGAAGGGTTCGGAGGCTTTCCGTCGGCTTACCAAGTGGTGTTGCGCTGCGCCTCGAACGATACCCTACTGCCTTCCACGGAATACGCCGCTCATCGCATGATTGCCCGCTAGCTCCCCCGGTTACTTGCGCGCGGCCATTGTCCGGTAGTTCCTGACTGGCGTGCGCAGAATACGAGTTCTTTCGCGGTGTTTGGAAACTCGTTCCGCGATGTCGGAACCAGCGGACTCGGAAGGAGCGAACTCCGTGAGCATCGACCACCTGTATGTTCTGAGCGCGCTCGCGTAGCACTCAGCGCAGCATTCCACGGCGCGGCGCGCCGCTTTCAAACGGTGCTGCCATCTCGTGCATCGCATGCTGTTGCGCGTGCGAAGTTCCCGTTCGTGGGCGAGCGCTTCGAACAGACGCCCTCCGGCTTCCAGAAGCTCTAGATGAGATTGAGCTGAATTCATGGCTTAGGGGGCACCGACCCCGTACAGTCAAGATAGAGCCCTTCGTCCATTCTGTCATCGCCAGAAACTTCTATCCCTGCATCCTCAAAATTGGGGATATAGGCATCACCCAAAACTGCAAGAGTTCTTTCGCATGAGGAGTGGTCCCAAAGCCCGAAAGTGCGTCGGGAGCCTGGCACGGCAGGTGGATTTTGCAAGTGTTTCGTCCGAGCAGGGGGCCTCGCGGCTAGTACGGAAACCGCTGGACCCCCTCCGGAGCACCCGCAACCGTTGCATTGCGGTAGGATCATCGATAAATGGAAAAGTTACCGAGGCTTGGGGTTGCGAAGGCAGCGAAGGTCGAGCCGAAACCCGTGAGCGTGGTGATTGTGGACGACCACCCCGTGGTTCGCGAGGGCCTTCACGCCATGATTTCGGCGGATCCGAACATTCAAGTCGTGGCGGAGGCAGGCACGGGCGAGGAAGCGCTGGCCGCAATCGAGCGATGGCGGCCGATGATCGTTCTGATGGACTTGCTGCTGCCGGATATCGCAGGTTCTGAGGTTATTAGGCAGGTTTGCGCCGGCTCGTCGGATACGGCATTCCTCGTGTTGACCACTTTGTCGGGCGATGAGGAGATTTACCGCGCCCTCGAAGCCGGCGCCCGCGGATATTTGTTCAAGGACATGGCGCGAAAGGAGTTAATCAACGCCATTCGCGACGTGGCCGCAGGTAAACGGTACATTCCTCCCGAAGTGGGCAGCCGGATTGCGCAAGCGCTCCCCCGGATGTCCCTCAGCTCGCGGGAAGTCGAAGTGTTGCAAGGGATTGCTGCCGGCTGGCGGAACAAGGAGATCGCCGTCCAACTGGCGGTCTCCGAGTCCACCATCAACGCTCACGTCAAACACATTCTGGAAAAATTGCATGCGTCTGACCGGACGCAGGCGGTAACCACCGCTCTGCGCCGGGGAATCATCAGGCTATGATTCCAGCGCCAGCGTAGACCCCAGCCAGATTGCAAGGGACGGTTTACGAATGTTGCGGAGCTTTGCCGTCGCAGGCGAATTCGTCCTGGCCGACCATCCAGGTAGTATCCAGGTCTTCGCCCACTAAAGCATAGCCTAGAATCACGTCTTGGGCTTTGCCGACAGTATTCAGGTTCGGTTTTTCGTACATGGTTTTTCTCCTTTGTAAATCGCTGATGGGTGATGCTTGAAAACCAGATCAAAAGCGTTCCAGCACTAACAGTCGCGCCTGGTACGCCGGTGAATCATTGGCCACGCGCCCGTGCACCTCGACCCAGGCGTGGCTGAAAAAAGGGGCCGCCCGGTAGCCGATTACCACCTCGGCCGGAATTCTGTGGCTTCGCATAATCCGCGCGGTGACAATGGCGCGCTGCAAACAGCGAATCGGCTTCCAATAAAAAGGAGCGACCGATCGCAGCCCTCCACAGATGGCCGCTTCCTCCTCCGCGCTCGCGGTTCCGGGGCGCGCCGCGCCACGTGGGCGCACGCCTTCGATCCCCCGCCATGCGAATACTACGTCGTAACGGACCAGTTCCCACACGACGCGCGCGTATAACGATATCCCGTGTGCGGCCACCATATCAGTTTGCATCCGGGACCAGCAGCCCCTCCGCCTCCAACTGCGCGATGAACTCCGCGGCGTCATCCTGCGCGGTCTTGGCCGGCACTTGAAACTCGCTGCTGATGGATTCGGCTATGCGGTCAAGAGGCCAGCGGTCCGCAGCGCCGTTCCAAATCATCGCGCCGGCGCGATTCGCCGAAAAGACCGTTCCGCGCGCAAGATTTATAAGCACCAGTCCGTGAGAGTGCTGCGACGCCTTAACTCCAGGCGCGATGCGAAACCCTAAAAGCGGTGGCTTCAATAGATCCGGCTTCTGTTTCAGGCAATGAATTCTTAGAAAACTCAGCATGGGTGGCCTTCTCTTCTAACGCATTGTTTGGTAGAGTCTTAAGATTAAGCGAGGCGCGAATTTTTGCCGAGATGAATTTCAATTATGATTTAGTACCTTTTCATAGCAATCGCGAGGTAGTTCCCGCGGGCCGGTGGTTTATCCTGAAATTCGCAATGATAGGTTGGCGCAATCTCGCGCGGTGGGTGTTGATTCTGATAACTGCGCCTTCACTTGGCGCGGTAAACCCGAATCTGTCCCTCCGCCAGTACCTGCACACAAGTTGGACCCAGGAGGAAGGCAGCGCCCTTCCTCCTGTCCAGGCGCTCGCCCAGACGTCCGATGGCTATCTGTGGCTCGGCACCAGCAAGGGTCTGATTCGATTCGATGGAATGCGATTCGTGGAATGGTCGCCGCTTTCCGGTCCGGCCCCGCCAGTCTCATCTGTAGCCCAGCTGTACCCTGCTTCCGCCGGTGGGCTCTGGGTAGCCACGGCGGCGGGTTTATACCGCATCGAGCGCGGCCGGATTGCCCGCTTTGCCGAAAGCGAGAAATCGTGCCCGGTGGTCTCCTCGATCCTGCAAGACCGGACGGGGGGGCTGTGGCTGATCAACCCGTGCTCGGGGGTGAATGTTTTGCGCCTGATCGCCTTAGACGGAAAACGCGAAACCTTCGGAACAAAAGATGGCTTGCCCGATCAAAAACTACGAGCGATCTTGCAGGATCGCCAGGGGCAAATCTGGGTAGGCACCGATAAGGCTGTTTGCCGATGGTCGCCGGGCAGCCGCGCGGATTGTATCCAGGGACCGGCGCTCAGCGTCTCGGCCATGGCCGAGGGCGTGCACGGCGAACTGCTGGTTGCCGACGACTTGAAGAATCAGGTGTTCCGGCTGTCAGATGGACGGTTCTCCCCCATCGGCCCGCGTATTCCGGACTCGGATCTTACAAAATCCATGCTGGTGGATCGTGATGGAAACATCTGGATCGGAACCGTGGGACAGGGTTTGGTTAGAGTTCGGGAGAACAGGGTGGACCGGTTTACCCGGGACGATGGTCTTTCGGCTAATTTCGTCACCGGATTGATCGAGGACCACGAGGGCGATATCTGGGTTGCCACGGCGCGGGGTCTGGACCGCATTCGCGACCCCAAAGCCCAGATCTACTCGTATGCTAACGGCCTTTCCAGCGATTATGTGAACACAGTTTACGGCGGACGCGACGGCGCCATCTGGATCGGCACAGCCAGTGGAGGAATCGATCGTCTCGTGGGAGACCAGGTGACCGTGTTCGCCCGGCCGGCGGGCTTGCCCCATGCTACCGTCCTTGCCACCTACGAGGACGCGGGCGGCCACCTGTGGGTAGCCACACTGGCGGGCGTGACGGTTCGGCGCACCGGCCGCTTTCCCGAGGTTCTCACGGCAAGCGGCGAGCATCTGGGTCACGTTTTTAACATCGGCGGAGATGATTCCGGAGTGGTATGGCTGGCCGACAGCAAATTGGGGGTGTTCGCGGTCCGTGGTGGGATCGCGCGTCCGGTAAGCCTGCCGGCGGCAGACAGCAGCGATATCGTCAGCCTCCTGGCGTCGCGTAACGGGGAAATCTGGCTGGGCCACCAGGGCGGCGGCATCACGGTAGTAGGCAAAAATGCCACCCGGCATTATGATGCCCGCGACGGATTGGCAGGCGGACTGGTTCGCACCCTGTACCAGGATCGGGACGGAAAGATGTGGGCAGGGACCGGAGGTGGACTGAGCCGGTTTTGCAATTCCCGGTGGACCAGGTGGACAACCGCACAGGGCATGCCGGAGGGACAAATTCAAGGCATCGTCGAGGATGAAGCCGACGGTCTGTGGCTCCTGACACCTGGCGGAGTTCTGCGGCTATCTCTCAGCAGTATGGACCCGCCAGCAAAAACTCTGCAATTCGCTCTCTACGGTCCGGCGGAAGGCTTGCGCCTTGGCAGCAGCATGACCAATCCCCGGCTCTCACGGTCCCGCGACGGACGCATATGGGTCTCGACGGAGGACGGCGTAGCCGCAATCGATCCGGCGCGATTGAAGGAGAATCCGGTTGCCCCTCCGGTTGTGATCGAGCAGGTGATTGCGGACGGCAGGAACTACGACCCGGCGTTGCGCGGAGAAATCGCATTTCGCGGCCACGATCTGCAGATCGTCTATACCGGAATCAGCCTGATGGTGCCGGAACGGGTGCGATTCCGCTATCAACTGGAGGGCGCCGACACCAAGTGGACCGATGCCGGCACGCGGCGGAATGTGGCCTACATGAACCTGCCGCCGGCGCATTACCGATTCCACGTGATCGCGTGCAACAACGATGGCTTATGGAACAATGACGGCGCCGGGTTTGCCTTGCGTGTGGATCCGTATTTCTACCAGACGAAATGGTTTGCGTTCCTCTGCCTGGCTTCCATAACGCTGATCGTCTGGTCCGCGCATCGGCTCAACGTGCGCCGGGTAGTTTCCCGGGTGCAATTGATTGCCGCGGAGCGCGTACGCTTCAGCCGCGAACTGCACGATTCCCTGCTACAGGGGTTTTCCGGCGTGGTGTTTCTCCTGGAAGCCGCGGAGCGGCTCTTCGAGACCGCTCCGGAGCGCGCCAAACAACAATTGGATCGCGCCGTCGAACAGGCGGACCAATCCCTGCGGGAAGCCCGCGAGATGATCGCCAGCTTACGGATTCCGGCGCTTGAAAACAGCTCGCTCGCGGATGCGCTGCGGGCCACTGCGACGCACATGGCGACGGGCATGCCCGTGGATCTGCAATTTGAAATCAAAGGCCGCGCGCAACAGGGTCCTTACAACGTGGAAGCGAATCTGTTCCTGCTGGCGCGCGAGGCGGTGACGAATGCGTTGCAGCATGCCGAGGCCAAACATATCCGGCTGGAATTGTGCTACACCCCCAAGGAACTGCGCTTGACTGTTGAGGACGACGGGATAGGCTTCGATCCCGACCGGGCCGTGGAGAAATCCGGTCACTGGGGATTTCGGGGCATGCGCGAAAGAGCGCGATTGATTGGCGCCCGCTTCCGGGTGGACAGTGCGCCGGGACGCGGGACCACGATCGAAGTGGACGTGGCTGCCGCGTCGAAGAAGTGATCCAGCGCGCCGATAGCCTCAACGCTGTTCAGTGTGGGGGCATTTCGGTGAGTTCCCCGTGGGGACGTGCAGGCGGACTCCAAAAGCACCACTCCCTTGCGGTCGTGGCTCAGTAGGCGCTGTCGTTTCAACGCACAGTTGAAGAGCCGCGACCGCAAGGGAGCGGTTTGCCGCTAATTTTGCGACTCCCTCCGAGGTCTGCCCCACACCACAACGTGAGCAGAAGTAGCAGACAGCCGTTTCCGGACCGGGAGGTAACGGCGGCGAAGAGGAGGGAGGAGCCGTTCGTGCGCGCAGCCAGAAATCCAATAGCAGAATCTGGCGCAATTGCGTCTCGTTGCAGTCGAGGCCCTGGGTGAATTTCTCGAGGCGGCTCATCAGACTCTGGCGCTCGA
>Ga0181538_10000340_pt1 | contig 55337 bp, 44 predicted proteins | sample PEATcosm2014_Bin_40_FD_119773 | JGI IMG/M metagenome (GOLD analysis project Ga0181538, IMG submission 119773) | Peatland microbial communities from MTU Mesocosm Facility, Houghton, MI, USA - PEATcosm2014_Bin23_30_metaG | ecosystem: Environmental > Terrestrial > Soil > Wetlands > Peat | place...
CAACCCCATCGAACATCTCTGGGCCGCATTCAAGACCCGCCTGCGTAAAGAGCTTTCCAACGCAATCAACCCCTTCCTTTTTATCGCCAATATGTGCCAATGTTATTGTTAATTGCTATAGATCAATGGTATTGGCCGGGTTATTCGGCCTATTCACCAGGAAGTTCTCCAGCCCTGCCAGACGGCCCTTTGCCAACCATGACCTTCGACCTGTTCAAATCGTGACTTCAGGGTCTGTTCGCGGACCGGCGCGGTGGGACACCGCGCCCTACCGAAGAATTCAAACGGAGGCGGATGGGAAAGACGGTTGGCTTCACTTGTTCTCCTTTTCGCGCTCGGCGCGGCGTTCCTCCAGAAGCTCCTGCACGACGGATTTTTCGCCCGGCTTCTGCTTGAAGACGCCGCAGAAGCTGCTGATGTACGAGACGCGGCTGCGGGACACGAAAGGCGAACGGTTTCCCGTTCGCCTTTTTTGATGGCAAGAATTCCAAACGGCACAGTTCCCGCGCCCGGCGCGCGGGAAACGAGTTACTTGGCTGGCATGGTTGCAATGGGAATCTCGGCGGCGGCCAGCCCTTCGGACGTGGCCCGGAGCGTGATATTCCCCGTCTCGCCGGCCTTCGCGCGGACAATCACCAGACATAGTCCGTTGAACGCATTGCGATCGTGCGACTGGAATGATTCAAAACTGGTCGCGTCGCCGTTGTCGGTCGCCACGATTTCGCCGGGGCCGGTGATGTCAAAGTGGACCCGGTTGTTTGTGCGCGGCACGAGCAGGCCGTCCTTGTCCGCAACGGTCACGGTGATAAACGATAAATCCTGGCCGTCGGCCCGGATGGTATTGCGGTCGGCCTGCAATTTAAGCCGGGCCGCCGGGCCGGTCGTCTTCATCACGTCGGTTGCCCATTTTTTGCCGTTCTTGTAGGCCACCACCTTGAGTTCGCCGGGTTGATAAACCACGTCGTCCCAGCGCAGGCGGTATTCATATTGTCCCTTTTTCTTCAGACCGAGCGACTGGCCGTTCAGGAAAAGTTCCGCCGAATCCCCGGAAGTGTAAACATGCACCGGCGTGATTTGCCCGACGCGGTCCGGCCAGTTCCAGTGCGGCAGGATGTGCGCCATGGGAAAATCCGGACGCCAGCGCGCCTGGTAGATGTAGTAGCGGTCCTTCGGGAAACCGGCGAGGTCAATGATGCCGAAATAAGAACTGCGCGACGGCACTTTGATCCGGCCCAGTGCTTCCAGTTCCTTTTGCATCCGGGCCTTCTCGGCCGGGTCGGTAAAATTCAGCAGGTTGCTCATGTCGCCGTTGTAAGGCGTCGGCTCGCCGAGATAATCGAAACCGGTCCAGACAAATTCGCCGGCGACATAGGGAAATTCATCCTGCCCCTTGAATTCCCAATCGGGCGGCGTCGCCCAAGGCGGCGCGTAAAGGTCATAGGAACTCATCTGGAAATCGGCCTTGCCATCGTTCTTGTCGTTGCTGACCGGGAAGAAATACTCGCCGCGCGAACTGATGCACGAAGCGGTTTCACTGCCAAAGATCGGCAGGCCCGGATTGGCCTCATGCGCCCGGCCGTACTCGGTCGGTTTGTAATTATAGCCAAAGACATCCACGTGCTTCTGGAAACCGTTGAACGCGGCGCGACCGTCGCTGCAGGCCGCCGTTGTCGGCCGGGTCGGGTCTTCCTCATGGGCGATGCGGGTCAGTTCCGCGGCAATTTCCGGCCCCGCCGGCGAGTTTTGTTCGCCGACTTCATTGCCGATGCTCCAGAGAATGATGCAGGGATGATTGCGGTCGCGGCGGAGTTCCGCGCGCCAGTCTTTTTCATGCCAGTCGTCCCACAGCCGTTGATAATCGTTCCGCGATTTGCCGCGCTTCCAGCAGTCGAATGATTCGTCCATCACCACCATGCCGAGGCGGTCGCACAAATCGAGCAGTTCCGGCGCCGGCGGATTATGGCTGGTACGGATGGCGTTGCCGCCCATTTCCTTGAGGATTTGAATCTGCCGTTCCAATGCGCGGGTGTTGATGGCCGCGCCGAGCGCGCCAAGGTCGTGATGGTCGCAAACGCCATTCAACGGCACGCGTTTGCCGTTCAACAGAAATCCGTTGTCCGCCGTAAACTGAATGGTGCGGATGCCGAAGGGTGTTTCGTAGCTGTCCACCCGCTTGCCGTTCTGTTCAACGGAGGTGACGGCGACATAGCGCTGCGGTTGTTCGATGCTCCATAATTTCGGATCGGGAATGACGATCTGGCCTTCGCTTGACTGGGACTGGTGCGCGGCAATTTGGACACCCTCGGCAGCCAATGACGCGACGGATTTCCCTTTGACGTTGTCCGCGCCCAGCTCGAAAATTTCATTTTTTACGGTCACGGCGGAATCGGAAGCCGTTTCATTGTCCACGTTGACCCGGATTTTCACCGTCGCCGCCTTGGCGCTGATTTCCGGCGTGGTGACGTAAGTTCCCCAATGCGCGACATGGATCGGCGCGGTTTTGACGAGCCAGACGTTCCGGTAGATGCCGCCGCCCGGATACCAGCGCGAGGAATCCCGCGGATTGTCGAGGCGGACGGCGATCACATTGTCCCCGCCAAATTTGACAAACGGAGTCAGGTCAACGCGCCACGAAGCGTAACCGTAGGGCCAGCCGCCGACGAGCTGGCCATTGAGCCAGACTTTTGCGTGCGACATCGCGCCATCCACATCCAAATAAATTTTTCTGCCCTGATCAGACGCCGGAACTTCAAAATGTTTGCGATACCAACCGATGCCCCACCACGGAAGCTTGCCGGTCTCGCCGGGATACTCCTGCTTGAACGGCCCTTCGATGCCCCAGTCGTGCGGCAGGTTCAGCTTGCGCCAGTCGGAGTCGTTGAACTCCGCCGTGCTCTCCGGAAAGACCGCCGCGCCAGCCTCCGGCGCAACCGGCTGGAGCCGTTTGTCACCAGTCACTGGCACAGCCCCGGCGGGTTGGATCTGGTTGCCCGCCGGATCAAGCACGCGCAGTTCGCAAATACTCGCCCATTTTTCTTCAGGCACGCCGGTGACTGTTACACGCACAAACCGGCCCGCGCTGCCAAGCGCCGCCTTGTCGAGGCGTGCCGCAGCGTGATTCTGGGTGCGGTCCACCACGGTCTTCCAGGATTTCCCGTCGTCGGAAACCTCGACCTTGTATTGATACGCGAGCGTAAATTCCCACTCGATTTCCACCGAGCCGAGCGGGGTGATTTTGCCGAAATCAACCGCGAGCCACTGGTTCATGCTTCCGTCGGCGGCGCACCATCGAGTGTTGGAGTCGCCGTCAATCGCCATGCCCGCCGTGTTGCCTTTGTCGGTTTCCTCCGATGAAGCCGTGATCGCTCCGGCCGTTTGGGCCGGCTTGGGCGGAACCGGGCGGTCGGGAATGGGGTCAAACCGGGCAAACCGCCAGCCGGCATTGAAGGAGACGCGGTCGCCCGGCCCATTGGCAGTGTCAGCCAGGGTGACAAAGGCGGATGATAAAACAAGAACGGCCAGTCCGAAACGGAAAAAAAGCGATTTCATGGCCACGGACAATAACGAACTGAACCGACTGAGGCAATTTGATTATGGCCATTTCCATTAACCTGACATTGGCAGTGACATCGCGCGCCGACGGGGACTGATCTGAACCAGCCGGAGCATTGCCGGCATTGAATACTGAATCACCGTAGCCGCGTTTGTGAAAACGCGGAACGCATTGACCGCGCTTTCACAAGCGCTGCTACAACAAAGGCGAACGGAACTTCCGTTCGCTTTTTCATTTCTCGCGCTGGAGAGGTAACTGCCTAAATTGAAAGGAGCCTGGCCGCCTCGCTCATGGTCTTACAGGTGACCGACCGCGGATGGTGCGGGTAATGGAATATGGAAAGCATGTTCAGCCCGATGTCTTTCGCCGGATCGGGAATGACGCGGACCACCAGTCCCACGCCGTGCTGATCACACAATTCCATCACCTTGCCGATTTGTGTCGCACAGGCGGGTTCCATGGAATCCAGCCGGGCCAGGTCCACCAGCAAGTGGAAGCCGGGCGGCAAATCGGCCAGCAGCGCGGGTATTTCTTCCAGTCCGCGCTGGAGGTCCTTGGTCCGCACTTTTTGAATGTAACAAAAGTAGAGCAACCGTTTCGCTTTGTTCGTCATGGCCAGAAACATGGCCACAACCTAAGCCCTCGCTGGTCGGAATTCGACGAAAATACGTCCCGGGAAAACGCGCTCACACACGTCCGGCGGTGTAGCGCGGGCGCCTGCGTGGGGAGATGGAAGCCTATCAGAATTCACTGGCATCCCATAAGGATGGGAAGAAAAGGTTGGAATGAAAGGTTGCGCCCTGCCACAAGGCAGGGATGAAAAAGCAAACCCAGTCCATTCCAACCGTCTCCAACTACACCATCCTCCGCCAACTCAGCAATCTGATTCCACCACATCTGGTTTCGAAGTTGGCCCGCGAAACTGGCGTCGCCAGCCACGAGCGCACCTTCAGCAGTTGGAGTCAGACCGTCGCGCTGATGTTCGCACACCTGACCCATGCCATTGGCCTGAATGATGTCTGCGATGCGCTGCGGATGAACCGAGGACCACTCTCGGCCTTGCGAGGGGCGACGCCACCCAGCCGCAACAATCTCTCCTACGCCAACAAGCATCGCGATGCTGCGCTGGCTGAGAGGCTGTTCTGGGCGATGTTGGCGCATCTGCAATCGTTGACGCCGGGGTTTGCCCGCGGCGGGAAACCGCCGGGCTATCTACGGCGATTTCGCCGAACCATTCAAGTGGTGGATAGCACCACATTGCAACTGGTCGTCTCCTGTATGGACTGGGCAAAGCATCGGCGGCGCAAAGCGGCGGCCAAGTGTCACCTGCGCTTGGATCTACAATCGTTTTTACCGCGTTTCGCCATTCTCGGCTCGGCTCGCGACGCCGACAACAGCCATGCCCGCGAACTCTGCGCCGGTCTGCGCGAGGGCGAAATCGCCGTGTTTGACAAGGCTTATACCGACTACGGGCATTTCCGGGAATTGACCCGGCGCGGCGTCTGGTGGGTAACTCGCGCCAAAGAGGGGATGGCCTGTCGGGTGGTCCGAAAACTTCAGACCACTGACCATCCCCGCATCGTGCGGGATGAACTGGTACAGTTGACGGTAGCCGTCTCGCATCAGACGCATCCGGACCGGTTGCGGCGGGTGGTCGCGCGAGTGGAGATCGATGGCCAGGAGCGCGAACTGGAGTTTCTAAGCAATCACCTGGACTGGAGCGCATGGACCATTGCCGAGTTATACCGCTGCCGCTGGCAGATCGAGGTGTTCTTCAAGAAGATCAAACAGACCTTGCAGTTGAGCGACTTCTTGGGCCACAGCGAGAATGCGGTGCGCTGGCAAATCTGGATCGGGCTGCTCGTGCATTTGCTGTTGCGCTATCTGGCCTGGGTGCATGGCTGGGCGCACAGCTTCACGCGGCTCTTCACCATCGTACGGGCAGTATTGTGGCGGCGCTGGTCGATCGCAGAGTTGCTGCAAAGCTATGGGACAGCCGGCGGTAGTTTTCGGTTGCTGGGGCGTCCTGATCAAGCCTATCTGCCCGGCTTGGCGTAAAGTCATGGGACAGCCGAAAGTCGGAACAACCACGAAAATGAACTGAACCGTCTCCAATCCTTAAACCGAGCCGGGGGGTGTACTGCGGAAAACCTCGACGACAGATGAACTCTGTCCTACTGACGTGGGGTTATGGGATGCCAGTGATCAGAATTAACCTTTTCACAGGATTGCGAAAACCTGACGAAAAGGTAATCTTCACACAGTGACATGCCCATTGTGTGACACATGACAACCAAACGCATCCTGGCCCTTGCGAACTCGACCAAGCATCATCCGAAGAGTTGTATTGCTGGCCGGGAATTGCTTGACGATGGGGGGGACAAGACTAAATGGGGCGCTTGGATCCGACCGGTTTCAAATCACGACGAAGGCGCGTTGGATATTGTCGAGCGACGTCTGGCGGACGGCAAAGATCCAAAACCGCTGGACGTGATTCAGTTGCCGCTTTCCGGACCCGAAAACAATCCGCTACAGCCCGAGAACTGGGTGATTCAACCAGGTCAGGCGTGGAAGAAAGATTCCGTGTGCGACGCACGTGTTTTGCAATCTCTGACCGAAGACCCGGAAGGTTTGTGGCTCGATCCTGCGCAAAATAGTGATCGGGTGAGTGCGCCTGTTCTTCAACGATTGCAGAACTTTCAGTCGCTCTACCTGATTCGTCCTGACGCATTCCATTTTCAAATTCGCTCCCGTATTTGGGACGGATATGCCAAGAAACAGCAACGCGGGCTGTTCTCTTACAAAGGACGGCATTACGATTGTGCTTTGACCGATCCATCGATCAGCCAGAAGTACTTCCCGGATTATCCCCTAACTCAAGAAGGCATCATTCAGCCAGGCGATCCGAGTCGGATTTTACTTTGTGTGAGCTTGACGCCGCCATTTCACGACCTTCATTACAAAGTCATCGCCACCGTCTTCGAACTTCCCGCATGAACGCCGCCTCCCATCTGTCTGTGTTTACCATCGGACACTCCAATCTGGAGTTGGCGAAGTTTGTGGCGCTCTTGAAACAACACTCGATCCAGGCGGTGGCTGACGTTCGTTCGTCGCCTTACAGCCAATATAATCCCCAGTTCAACCGCGAACCGCTCCAGCGCGCCCTCCAAGAGCATGGCATCTCCTACGTTTTCCTCGGCGAAGAACTTGGCGCGCGACGTTCCGAACGCGAGTGTTACCTGAATGGCCGGGCGGATTATGATTTGATCTCACGCACACCTGCCTTCAAACGCGGCATCGAGCGCGTTGTCCAAGGTGCGGCGAAGATACGCGTGGCATTGATGTGCGCCGAGAAAGACCCGGTGGATTGCCATCGCTGTATCCTAGTGTCTCCGCATTTGCGGCAACGCGGCCTTGCGGTGTTCCACATTCTCACGGACGGGACTTTGGAAAGCCACGAGCAGACGGAAAAGCGTCTGCTGCATCTGTTCGCGCTTCCGGAGCGCGAGCTATTCCGTTCGTCTGAAGAAATCGTTGCCGAGGCATACAAATTGCAGGGCGAAAAGGTTGCCTACCAGGAAGACGAACTCGTCCTGCGGGAAGAACCGCCACGTCATGGAAATTGAACTTTTCACCATAGGATTTACCCGGAAGACCGCGCGTGAATTCTTCACGAGCTTGAAAGAGGCCGGGGTCAGGCGCGTCGTGGACGTCCGCCTGAACAACAACTCGCAACTGGCCGGCTTCTCAAAAAAGGAAGACTTAGCCTACTTCCTCAGGGAAATCGGGGGTATTGAGTATGTCCATCTGCCGGAACTCGCCCCTACGCAGGACATCCTTGATGCGTACAAAAAACACAAAGGCGATTGGGGAATTTACGAAAAGCAATTTTTGGAATTGATGGCTCGACGACAGGTGGAAAAGACGATCCGACCGGATTTGCTTGATCACGGTTGCCTGCTTTGCAGCGAACATTTACCGCACCAATGTCATCGGCGGCTCGTCGCCGAATACCTCAACGCTAAATGGGGCGGCATCAAGACCAAGCACCTCGTATGAAGCGTAACAGAAACTGCGAATGGCCGTCATTGCGGAAGATTTGAAATCATGTTTCGCATCGGCATAGACCTCGGCGGCACGAAAATTGAAGGCATTGTTCTGGATGCCCAAGGGAAGGAGCTTCTCCGCAAGCGCGTGGAGACGCAGCAGGAAAAGGGTTACGCCCACATCCTGGACCGCATCAAGAGGCTGCATGACGAACTGGCCGCCGGCATCCGGGGCGCGGCGCATACGTTCGGCATCGGCACGCCCGGCGCCATCTCGCCGCGCACCGGCCTGTTGAAAAATTCCAACACGGTTTGCATGAACGGCCAGCCGTTGAAGGCGGACCTCGAACGGATGCTCGGCCGGAAAATTGAAATCCAAAACGACGCCAATTGTTTTGCGCTGGCCGAGGCGCTGCACGGGGCGGGCCGGGGAAAGAAACTGGTCTTTGGCGTCATCATGGGCACGGGTTGCGGCGGCGGCATTGTCCACAACGGCGAGGTCATCACCGGCCCGCAGGCCATCGCCGGTGAATGGGGCCACATGTCCATTGATCCCAAAGGGCCGAAATGTTACTGCGGCCAGCGCGGCTGCGTGGAGACGTTGATCGGCGGCAGCGGACTGGAGGCGCGTTACGCCGAACAGTTTGGGGGAAATAGGCCGTTCAAGAAAATCGTGCAGGATTATTACGCCGGCGACGCGAAGTCGGCGGAGTTCATGAAGGTTTTCTTCCACAACTTCGGCCGTTCGCTGGCCAACCTCATTGACGTGCTGGACCCGGACGTGGTGGTGCTCGGCGGTGGTGTTTCAAACTTTGACGCGCTTTACACGGAAGGCGTGGCGGCAGTGGCGAAACAGGTTTTCAGCGACAGCCTCGAAACACCCATCGTCAAGCATCAGATCGGCGATTCCGCCGGCGTCATCGGCGCGGCCTTGATCGGGATTTGATGGAAAAAGCGTGCGGGGAACCGCTCATTTTTTAATGTTCGCTAAAATTTTTCAATTCGGCGGGCAGTTGCAGTTTTGTTATTATTCCCCCGCATGAACCAAATCCCCCGGCGCACCAAACTCACACTCCGCGGATGCCTTGATTGTGTTGTTTGGCTGCTGCGGGCCGGCCTGGCATTCTATCTGACGGTTTGCGTGGTCGTTGCAATTTATCAACGGCGGCTGATCTACATTCCTCCGGTCTATCCTTCGGAACAGGTGGAGCAAATGGCCCGGACGGCAAAGCTTGAACGCTGGAAGAATCCCGCCGGGCAAGCCATCGGGATGAAACGCCTGTCGCCCGGACAACCGGCCGGGGGCCGGGTGTTGATTGTCTATGGCAACGGCAGTTGCGCGACCGGCTGCGCTCATTACGCGGACGTCATCCAGGATATTGCCGCGTTCGACGTGTTCATCGTGGAATATCCCGGTTATGCGGACCGTCCGGGGTCACCGAACCAGAAGAGTTTATTTCGCGCCGCCGATGAAGCATTTCAACTGCTCGCCACAAACAGGCCGGTTTATCTGGTGGGCGAGTCGCTCGGGACCGGCGTGGCCGCGTTTCTGGCCGGAACTCATCCCGACCAGATTGCCGGGGTGGTTTTGTTTGCGCCCTACAACCGGCTGGCCGATGCCGCGCAGTATCATTATCCCATGCTTCCGGTGGACTTGCTGCTCGTGGATCGTTTCCCCTCGGAAGATTATCTGCGCAACTATCACGGTCCGGTCGGCGTGCTGGTGGCGGGCCAAGATCAGGTGGTGCCGGAGAAATTTGGCCGCCGCCTTTACGACGGTTATGCCGGCCCCAAACGCCTCTGGGAATTTACCGGGGACGATCACGGGACGATCATGTTCCGACTGCCGAATGTCTGGAAACAAATCATCGCTTTTTGGCAGGCCAACTCCTGAATCACTACAGCCGCGTTTTTGAAAACGCGGATCACATTGACCGCGCTTTGACAAGCGCGGCTGCAACATTTGCGGCGCAAACATCCGGCGACAACAATTACTTTGATTTCGAGCAATTTGTGATAAGTTACTATGAATAGTATAATTACGTTGTTTTACTTATGACTCATCGCGACCGGCCAGCCATGATCCCGTGGGGATGCCGTTTTGGCCCTGACGGCGCCGGTCGCGGTTTGTTCCGCATTGAAAGCCATTGAAAGATGAAAGCCCCGCTCCCAACCAATGAAGCCGAACGGCTCGCGGCTTTGAAGGAATATCATATTCTCGATACCGGGACCGAACAGTCCTACGAGGACATCACTGTTCTGGCGTCGCATATTTGCAAGGTTCCCATCGCCATGATTTCCCTGGTGGACGAAGCCCGGCAGTGGTTTAAATCGAGAGTGGGATTGGAGGAGCAACAAACGTCTCGTGACACCGCCTTCTGTGCGCATGCGATTCTCCAGAACGAACCTCTCATCGTCACAGATGCAACGAAGGACCGGCGGTTTGCCAACAGCACGCTGGTCACGGGCGAACCGCATATCCGGTTTTACGCGGGCTTTCCACTGATCAACCCGGAAGGATTGGCGCTGGGAACACTCTGTGTCGTTGATCGTCAACCGCGCCGGATTTCCGCCGATCAACTGAAGACGATGCGGGCTCTGTCGCGGCAGGTCATGACGCTGCTGGAGTTAAGACGGGTTTCGGCACGGCTGGCGGATGCGCTCGATCAAGTCAAAACGTTGCAGGGATTGCTGCCCATCTGCGCCTGGTGCAAACGCGTCCGTGATGACAAGGGATACTGGGATCAGGTTGAAACCTACTTCCATAAACACGCAGGCGCCGATTTTACCCACGGCATTTGTCCACAGTGCCTGGAGAAGGCGCATGCCGAATGGGAGCACAAACAATTAACCGCCGAAGCCAAGCACGCGGGTACCTGATATTCCCCGCGCATCTGGCCGGGTTGCTGGATTGCGGCCGGGTCGCGGGTCAAATCCGGCCAGTGCTGCCGCGAAATTTGCTGACGAAGCTGATGGTTGCGCGTAAAAATCTGACTGCTATCGTTTCCGCGTGACGACCATCGTGATTGCCACTCGCAACGCCCACAAGGTGGGTGAAATCCGCGCCATCCTTGGCGGCGCGCCCCAATTCCTCACGCTTGACGATTTTCCCGACCCGCCCAAAGTCGTGGAGGACACCGACACCTTCGCCGACAACGCGACGAAGAAAGCCGTTGAACTGGCGCGCTGGCTGGCCATCAATTTTCCTCCCACCCGCCGCTCGTCACCTCTTTTCGTGCTGGCTGATGATTCGGGACTGGAGGTGGACGCGTTGGACGGCGCGCCAGGCGTGCATTCGGCGCGCTTTGCCGCACCGGATTCCGCCAAATCCGGCAATACACCCGACGCGGACAACAACGCCCGGCTGTTGCAACTGCTCAAGGACGTCCCGTTTGAAAAGCGCCGGGCGCGATTCCTCTGTGTCATCGCGCTGGTTGAAGTCCAGAGTCCGGAGTCCATAGTCCACAGTCCACAGTTATTTGATGGCGCCTGTGAAGGCCGGATTGGTTTCGACCCGCGGGGGAAAAATGGCTTTGGCTATGATCCACTGTTTGTGCCGGTGGGATTCGAGCAGTCGTTCGCCGAACTGGATGAGGATGTAAAAAACCGGTTGAGCCACCGCGCCAGGGCATTGGAAAAGCTGAAGGAGTTTTTAACGACGAAGGAACGAAGCAACAAATAACGGCAGGGTTGACTCAAAACAATTTCTTGTCGGAGGGGCGAGTTACACGAGCCCCATTTTCAGAGACGTTCGATGAGTCAGGGGCTCGTATAACTCGCCCCCTCCGATACTTTTGAAACAGTCTCGACCGCACGACGCCGGTATTCGAACAAGCGACAACTCGTCTCTACCGGAAAAAATCATTTCCGCACCCCGACCTTTTACTTTTTCAGACGGAAGAAAATGGCGGCGTTGGTCGTGCTGTTGGTGATGACGCTGTCATAGCCGGCCAGCACGGAGAAATTGGTGACCGCCGGCCAGTTCGGTCCGGCGAGGTTGGTGGCGGATTGAAGCTGATAATCCGTCGCCCAGGCTGGCCAGCGCACCACGCTGTTTGTGCCCGTCCGCGCCAGGCTCACGACCGGCGGAACACTGGCGGTGCATACGACCGTCGCGCTCGCGCCAATCGTGCTCTGGATAGTGAGATAAACCGGATAATTCCCCGCGTTGGTGTAGGTGTGCGATCCGCGCGCCTCTTTCCGCCCGGTGAGATTGGTCACGATCAACCCGCCGGTGATGGAGTTGTCGCCCCAGTTGATGGACGCGACAAAGTTGTTGGTGGAACTGTTCGGCACGCCGTTGGTGTACGTGGCCATCAGCCGGTTCGTGAACGGCAGGAGCCCCGTCGCGGTGAAATTGGTCGGGACCGCGGAAATCACCGTGTCGCCGAAGGCAAAGGTGTAAAGCTGTTGGTCGTATGGAAAAGAGCTTGATGTACTGGGATTGTCGAACCAGATCAAAAGAGGATAACTATTCCAATAGGGGGAGGGAGCTACGACAAAATAATAGCCTGTGGACCCGACGAAGTTGGTGTTGGGAACTACGACCATCTGCAATTGTCCATTGTTAATGCTTGCAACAGAATTGGTCGAGTTTAGGTCCAAATTGAGAATGCACCAATAGAGCGTATTACTTTCGAGATCGAGCGCGGTGACAATGTTGGTCAGCCGTCCATTCACCGGAGCGACGAGGTTGGTAACCGTGTTTGGATATAGAAATGGCGGATCATTTTGTGTGTCAGTGACGGTGGTAGCCGTGAAGGTGTTGGTCGCGCGACCGCCCGCGCCGTCGTCGGCAACGACACTGATGGTTCCGACAACCCCAACAGCGTTGGTACCGGTGAGAGTGAGGACCGTGTCAGAGGTATCGGGCACGATTGAAGCCCGGGTGATAATCACATTGGCGAGTGGGCGACTGTTGGCGTCGGTTGCCGTGTTGTTGATGTTCGAAAGCACATTGAACCCGCGCAGGAGCTGGCCGAACAGGGTGTAACCAAAATCACCGGACCGGTACGACGCGACGGTGATAAAAAACTGCGAGCCATCCATAAAAAACTGCGAGCCATCCGTGTCCTTCCCGGAGTTGGCCAGTGCCAACTGGCCGTTGCCGCTGAAAATCGCCTTCGGATTGAACTCGTCGTTGTAACGAAAAACCGGACCGCCGGTGCCGTTTGTCATCGGGTCGCCGCCCTGGTTCATAAACCCGGCAATGACGCGGTGAAAAATGGTGTTGCTGGTGTACATGCCGCTGGCCGTCAGTCCTTGGATCACGTCCACGGTATGCGGAGCGATGTCACGAAACAGCATGAACGTCATGTCACCGACGTTCGTGACCGTTACCACACCGCCGCGAAACGGCGTGGGAAACGAGCCGGGCGGATTCCCCGCCGCCGCCTGCACGACGGACATTTTCCAGAATGGATTGTTGGTGTGGATTTCGATCGTGATGCGATTGGTGCTGCTGGTAGCCGTAAACGTCAACGGTCGCCCGTTGGGCGAAGAAGCGGTGACCGGCAGGATCAGCGTCTTGCCGGCGGGAATGCTGGCGCTGGGAATCGGATCAATCACCGGTGCAGCGGAGGCCGAAAACGCCAGGGTTCCAAAAAACAAAACGTTACGGAGGATACGTCGGTGCTTTATGTTCTGATACGGAAAGTATTATATCATACCCCGAAATAACGCGCAATTGGCCGTTTTTTTGGGTAGTCACCTAATTTGGATTTTAGATGGCATTGCCAGTTTTTTGAGTGAAAATCGGGCATGGGCGAAAAAATTTCATTTTCCATCATACCAGAGGTTTGTAAATCGCGGTGGGTATGTCCAATCTAACATTTGCACGCGGAGCACTTTTGCTTCAACAATAACCGGCATTCATCCCGATACCATCATGCGGCTTGCGGTGCGGATTGGGCAGGCTTGCGCGAAAATCCAAGACGAGAAAATGCGCAGCCTGAATTGCAAGCAAATCGAAGTGGACGAAATTTGGGGATTCATTGGCGCGAAGCGCAATAACGCCAAACGTGCCGGTGCTTACGGTGATGTCTGGACGTTCATTGCGTTGGACGCCGACACAAAGCTGATTCCTTCATTCGTTGTCGGCAAGCGCGACTTGTATCATGCCCGCGCCTTCATGGAAGATTTGGCAGGCCGCCTTTCCCGCCGTGTCCAGCTTTCAAGCGATGCTCTGAATGCCTATCCCGAAGCGGTTGAAAGCGGCTTTGGAACGGAAGTGGATTACGGGCAACTCGTAAAAACGTACGGAGTTGTCAACCTCAACAAAGACGCAGCCAGTAGGTATTCGCCAGCGGAAGTCGTCAAAACCGAACGCACGGTCATTACTGGAATGCCGGAAGTTCGCCGTATCACCACAAGCCACGTTGAGAAGCAGAATCACACGCTGCGGATGCATTGCCGCCGCCTAACTCGCCTCACGAACGCATTCAGCAAAAAGTTTGAAAACTTTCAAGCTGCGGTTGCGCTCAATTTCGCTTATTACAACTTCTGCAAAACCCACAAGTCTTTGCGTATGACCCCGGCGCAAGCCGCAGGCATCGAAAGCAGCGCATGGACAGTGGAAGAACTGGTTAAACGCTGTGGCGAATAAAGATTACATCGAACGATTGAAGCAGGTGATTTTCCACTTGCACAAGTCTGGCGCAATACATGCTGGGTCTGTGCCGGTGGAAGAAGTGTTTCGCGGCAAGACGCTCTGGAAAGGCGATGTTGAGGTTTTCGATCTGACTGGCCATCCGAAGGCCAAACGCTGCTATGGCTGGACGTATGGCGAGCCGGAGGAATTTATCACCATCTTGGAACTGCCACCCGTGACCGATGCCCAAAGCGCGGTTAAAATTGGCGTGGCGTATCAAATCAAAAAAGCGAGGGCAAAATGAGGGCGGCGGATTTCAAATTAGGTGACTACCTTTTTTTGCGCGTTTGATGGGCACATCTGGAGGGCGTGTTGCCCAAATCATTTTGGAGACGGTGGAGCGCGGCTGTCTCAGCCGCAGCACGTTCGACTACCCCTAAACCCGTGGAATTTCGTGCGCTCATTGGCAATTCTGGCTGCTGCGGGTGGGACACCCGCGCTCCGTTCCATTTGGGCAACACGCCCTGGACACACGCACCATTTTTCTCCCTCTCTTCCCTCAAGGAGGAGAGGGCCGGGGTGAGGAGCCAATCTTTACAAGCACGAACCCCTCGCCCCAGCCCTGCTCCCCGTTTGGGCGGGGAGAGGGAGTAATTTCCGTTCGGTGCGGGTGTCAAGACGCACACGTGTTTGATTTGCCGGAGCGCGGAGCAGGACGCTTCAGCAAAGCAGGACACCACCGTCTCTATTTGAGCAGACTTCCGACCTGGAGTTTCCGGCGCAATTGGCCGTTGTCGGCGACCATGCGGAACTTCCCGCCCGGCGCGGGCCGCGTGTAAAATTCGCCGCCGGCACATTCCACCAGCAGCGCGCCCGCCGCAATGTCCCACAAATTGATGGTGCGCTCGACATAGGCGTCCAGCCGCCCGCAAGCCACATAGGCCAGTTCGAGCGCGGCCGAACCCATGATGCGGATTTTCATCGCGCGCCGGGAAAGCCGGTTCACGTGCGGCAGGCTTTTCTCCAGGTTCAGCTTGCTCTTGGAAAAGCCCATCGCGATGACGGCGTCCTCCACGCGCGCGCAACGGCTGACGCGGACCACGCGGCCGTTCAGGCGTGTCGGACCGCCGCGCGTGGCCGTCCAAAGCTCATCCGTGAACGGACCGTAAATCACGCCCAAAATGGTTTGATGCGAGGATGGAGCCGTCTTCGCTGCGCTTCGCCGCGCCAAGGGATGGAGGATGGGGGATGGCGTGGTTGCCTGACTGTGGACTGTGGACTTCGGACTTCGGACTTGCAGCGCGATGGACACGGCGGCGTGCGGCATTCCGTGGAAGTAATTTACCGTGCCGTCAATCGGGTCCACCACCCAGCGATATTCGCTGTTCGCATTGCCGGAGCAACCCTCCTCGCCGAGCAGCGAAATTTGCGGGAACGCGGCGCGCAGGGTCCGTTCGATGAGCTTCTGGCAGCGCACATCGAGTTCGAGCTTGATGTCGTGGGCGTGGGCGGAATTGACGCGTTTGGGCGCGTGCCAGTTGGCCAGCATGAGTTTGCCGGCGGCGCGCGCAGCCTGGACGGCGGCTTTTTGGGCGGCTTGTAAATTCACAAACGGATTAAATGCCAGTAAAACAACTTTCGGTCGAGAGGTTTTAGAAGTATATGTGAGAAACTTAACGCTGTATGGACAAAGCCTGGGTTTCAGAAATTTCTTCCTCACCATTGGGATAAAAGAATATGAGTTGCAATTGATTGTTGGTTTCGCGAAGTAAATAATTCCCAGGTGAATCTTCTTCACGCATCTGCCCGCCGACGAAATAATTCGGGGTTGAAACGGTTTTCCGAAGTATGGCGCGCGCCTCGGTGATCGTGTGCCAATCACTGTTATCCAGATTGTGTATGAGAATCCATTGCGCCTCAGAAATTGATTGAAATGGACCTGCCACCAATCTCACCTCAATTTTCGGCAAAAAAAGATAAATCAAACCACCCAGAAAAATGCCGCCGGCAGTCACAATTCCAATTAGTAGCGGAAGTTTGGGTTTCCAGGATTTGTTTGCAAAAACGAAAAGGCAGACCGAGAACAAACCCGCGGCAAAAATTCCCGCTCCCCAATTCAAAGCAAGGATTGCGGCTCCTTGCAGGCTAAACCGACAGCTCTGCTTTTCTGCAAATGGTGTCCAGTCAATCCAGACATCCTTGCGCATGTTGGCAGGCGATAGCGTAGCTGTCAGTTTGGTTGCCACCGGAGAACCGATCACCCATTTGCGCAGCAAGGGATGGACAATGTCCAGCGTTTCGGGCGGTGAAAGGCGCCAAGCCCAGAACCTGTCGTTGCGGGACAGTTCTGGATAGTTTGGTTGCGCGCATCGCTCGACTTTGAAGTGTGACGCTTTCGCCCGCGACGGGCCGAACAAATAAAGTTCAACGCTCAACGGCCCGTTGTTCACACCCGTCAACCGCATGGGATAAACCGGTTTGTCGGTCTTGAAGGTAAACGACAGCGGATGCGGCGTGCTGGTTTCGTTGTCGGGCTTGTCGCGCCTGACTTTCGTGCCCACGAAGACCCAGCCATCCTTGACATAGCTGGCGATTACCGGTTCCGCATTGGTCGGCACCGTAAATCCGTTTTGAGACAACCAGGTTTGCAAAGCCTTCGCGTCGGGCGATGTGATGGTGGTGGTTTCAAAAACGCCGACAATTTTCCGGTCAAGGATGGAAACAGCCTGGCTTGGAGTGGGCGGATGGTCCATGCCCATAGACTGCGACTCCGCAGACCTCGATTTCATAACCACTGGAACCGCGAATAGAACGACTTGGAATGCGAGAAGACCGATTAGTATCGCGGTGGCAATGGCGCGTGAGGCGTTCTTCCAGGATTTAACCAGAGACACAATTAGAATCCAGTCGAGGAACACCAAAAAAATAACACCACCAAAAACAGTGGCAGCGATCCGAGAGCTACGGCTATTACCAGCAGCAGATACTGTGGTGCAAGAAACAATGGCAGCATTGCAACACCAAGAGCACGCGGAAGGCTATTCCACAGTCGCACGAGAGTCAAAATGAAGATGAGGTCAAGAAAGACAATAAAGCCCACCACCGCCCAAAACTCCCCAGGAAACTCCCGCGTGTTTCCGATTATGGCAATACCAATGCCAACCAGAAGACAACTTGTGATATCCAGCAGGTTCACCCGCCCCGTGGGTCTGACAAAAAACATGATATAAACGAGCCAGATCAAGAGCCAGATCAACGCCAGTATTCCCCAATACCGGGGAACATCGTGGACAATTTCTGGCCGGAAAAGATATTCCAGCGTGGGAAACAATCCGGTGGTGGCTTCTTCGATGACCGGCTGGCCCGGCAGCGGAACCACCCACGCGAAATTTGTTCCCGCGCCGGTGAAGCGCGTTTCAATCACGAGCCGTTCGGTACCGTTGGTGTAGCAGATCAGCGCCCGCTGGTCGGGAATCGTGATTTTGGCGGGATAGGCGATGGTCGGGACCACCATGCCATCGGCCAGCGCCGCCACCGGCAGGAACAGGAGAAGCAAGAATGAAAAGATTCGTTGCACTCTGGCGGGAGACTTATGGCTCTCAACCGGGAAAGCAAACCAATTTTTCTTGGTTGAGATGGGAACGGAGCGCCGGTCTCCGACCCGGCGCGAAGCAGCGGGAAAACATCGAACATTCAACATCGAACGCCCAACAGCCAATGAATGGTTCGAAGGCAATATGCGGTCATTGGCACACAAAAATTCACGCGGATATTTCGACTTCCTGCAAAGCGCCAGAGGGCTGGCGCAGTCCAAGACGCTTCGCGTATTTCAGGAATCATCGTGTTGCGCACCGCGTCTTGGAGTGCGGCGGCCCTCCGCCGCTTTTCCCAGAGGCGTGTCAAATTGCGTCAATGTTAACTGAAACTGGTATAGGGAAAGCGGACAACGCGCCGCGCCGGAGGCCGGCGCTCCAATTGCAAAAACTTTTCGTGTGATTCGTGTATTTCGTGGTTGGATAAATTCAACCTTGCAGCGCGGCCAGCGCAGTCTTCACGTGGTCGCGTTTGCTTTGCCAGTCGGCCAGTCGTTGCTGGTGTTCTGCCAAAACGTTCGCCGGAACTTTTTGCGTGAAGTTCGGGTTGCCCAGCTTCTGCTCGATTTTGGCAGTCTCACCCTCGATTTTCTCCAGTTCCTTTTTCAACCGCGTCGTCTCGGCTTCCTTGTCAATCAGGCCTTCCAGCGACAGGAACAAATCGCCCAGCTCGGCGCGCACGGTCATCGTGTTTTTGCCCGGCTGATAATTCGCGCTCACCTCGATCGCCTCGGCGTTGAGCAGCAGCTTGAGCACCTCGACGTCGTGCGCCGCCAGTTCGCGCGAGGGTTTGAGGATGAACTTGATTTTCTTGTTCGCGGCGATGTTCGCCGTGCGGCGCAAGTTGCGGCCCTGCGTAACCAGTTCATTCCGAGCCTCGATGTGTTTCTCGTCACTTCCGGTCAGGCCGTAGTGCGATTTGAAATCGTCATCAAGCGGCTTCGGCCACGGCGCGAACATGATGGTCTGGCCACCCTGATTTTCGGGCATGTCCTCGGCGTAACCCATCCCATGCCAGAGTTCCTCCGTGATGAACGGCAGGAACGGATGGAAGAGCCGCAGCGTGTGCGAAAGAACGAAATCAATCACCGCCAGGGTGTTGGCGCGTTGTTTGGTTAAATCGTTAAATGAGTGATCAGTTAAATGAGTGGTGTCGCGCGCCGTTGCGCTGGGCTCATTTAACTTATTTAACTCAGTCACCGGTTTCACCAACACGGCTTTGCTCGCCTCGACGTACCAGTCGCAATATTCGCTCCAGAAAAAGCGGTAGAGCGTCGCCGTGGCGTCGCTGAACTTGTACTCGGCGAAGGCCTCGGTGATTTCCCGGATGGCCTGATCCAGCTTCAGCAGAATCCATTTATCATCGGACGTGAGCAGTTTGGGATCAATTTCTCCCTGCACTTCAAAAGTAGGGCAGGCATCTTGCCTGCCCGGCGCAGGCTGGAAGCCTGCGCTACCTTGTCCTACCATCTGCCGGAAACGGCAGGCGTTCCAGAGCTTGTTGCAGAAATTGCGGCCCAACTCGACGTTCTGTTCGTCGAACAAAATATCCTGGCCGAGCGGCGCGCTGCGCATGGTGCCGAACCGGAGCGCATCGGCGCCGAATTTGGCGATGAGGTCGAGTGGGTCGGGCGAATTGCCGAGGCTCTTGGACATCTTGCGCCCCTGCTTGTCGCGGATGATGCCGGTGAAATAGACATTTCGGAACGGCAAATCTCCCATGAATTCGTAGCCGGCCATGATCATGCGCGCGACCCAGAAGAAAATGATGTCCGGCCCGGTAACGAGGTCGGTGGTCGGGTAAAACGCCTTCAACGTGGGCGTCTGCTCTGGCCAGCCCATCGTCGCAAACGGCCAGAGCCAGGAACTGAACCAGGTGTCGAGGACGTCGGGATCTTGGGTGAAGCCAATCTTTTCCAATGCCTTTGCTTCGTGCTCGGAAAGTGTCGCAACCTCTTCGATACGGAAACCGTCAACTATTCCGCAACGTTTATCCCAATAAGAAAACTCTCCGGAAATGTCGGAAAAGCTTGTTTCCTGAAAAGGATGAAGTGCTATGTTGGCGGCTCTCTTCGCTTGAACTTCAGGCGTATCAAATGGCGCGAGGTCTTTCTTAACAGCTTCAGCAGCTTTTCTGTCATTTTCAGTCCATTCAGATCGGGGCTTGACCTTCATTTTTTGCCGCCACACCGGAATCCGATGGCCCCACCAGAGCTGACGGCTGATGCACCAGTCTTGAATGCCGCCCATCCAGTGGTCATACACCTTCGCCCAGCGCTGCGGATGGAAATGCATTTTATCGGAGCGCCGGCCTCTGGCACGGCTCGAACCGGCTGCTTCGTCCGCTGCGCCGTGCTGGAAGCCGGCGCTCCGTTCAGCAGCATCTTCCTGCTCCACACACGCGCGGGATTTTTCCACGCTCGGATATTTCAAAAACCATTGCTCGCTCAAACGCGGCTCAATCGGCACGTCGGCGCGCTCGCTGAAACCGACGTTGTTCGTGTAGGGTTCCTCTTTTTCCAACGACCCAAGCTCCGTGAGCTTTTCCACGGCAACTTTGCGCGCCTTGAAACGGTCCAGTCCCTTCAAATCCACACCCGCCAACTCGCTCATGTGCCCCTTCGCATCAATCACTTCAATTTGCGCGAGCTTGTGGCGCTGGCCGATTTCGAAGTCCGCCTTGTCGTGCGCGGGCGTCACCTTGAGCACGCCGGTGCCGAAAGTAAAATCCACGTGCTCGTCGCCGATGATGGGAATGAGCTTCTGCTCGCGCGGGAATTCGACAGGCAGCGGACGCACCACGTGCTTGCCGATGTATTTTGCGTAACGCGGATCTTTCGGATTCACGGCCACGGCGGTGTCACCGGGGATCGTCTCCGGCCGGGTCGTGGCGATGGTCAGCCATACGCCAGTTGAACGAATGCCGTCATTCGTAGGACAGGCATCTTGCCTGTCTCCATTTTTTTCTTTTTCAGTTTGAGACAGGCTGGAAGCCTGTCCTACTTTTTCCACGATTTCGACTTTGAAATAATAGAGCGAGCCTTTTTGCTCTTTCATCACCACTTCCTCGTCGGACAGGGCGGTGAGCGAGACGGGACACCAGTTCACCATGCGTTTGCCGCGATAGATGAGTCCTTTTTTGTAAAGCTCCACGAACACCTTCTGGACGCAGCGCGAGTATTCCGGGTCCATCGTGAACCGCTCGCGCGTCCAGTCGCACGAGGCACCGAGCTTCTTGAGCTGCTGGATGATGATGCCGCCGTGCTTTTCCTTCCAGGCCCAGACGCGTTCGAGAAATTTTTCGCGGCCCAAATCGTCACGATGCCGGATTTCGCCGGCTTTCTTGAGCGTTTTCTCGACGACGGTCTGGGTGGCGATGCCGGCGTGGTCGGTGCCGGGCAGCCAGAGGACTTCCTTGCCGTCCATGCGCGCCTTGCGGGCGAGGATGTCCTGGATGGTGTTGTTGAGGACATGGCCCATGGTGAGCACGCCGGTGACGTTGGGCGGCGGGATGACGATGGAATACGCCGGGCGCTTGGGCGACACGCGCGCGGGGTCGGCGGTGAAGCAGTTCTGCTTCAGCCAGAAGTCATACCACTTGTCCTCGACGGACTGCGGTTCGTAGGCTTTGGGAATTTCAGACATGGGATAAATTCAACTCAACACTTCAAATTCACCGAACTGACGGAAATGCTCATCAAAGGTCGCGACCTGCTTGATTTCCAGGCGGCGCATCACCACAAACGAAAGCACGTCGCAAAACGGATAACTCTTATCGGTCTGCGCGCCCAATATCGCAAGGGCTTCCTGGTAATCGGCGTTGGTCAACGGTTCAAGATGCACGAGCGGATTATGCCAGAAATCCGAGATGATGGTCTGCCGGCGTGTTTTGTTTCTGGCAAAGCGTGCGTGTATCTCGCAAAAAACCGGCACGGTTGTGACAAAATGTTTCCGCTCCCCGAAAAATTGCCGGACCAATTCCTTGGCCCGCGAACACTCTGCTTCCCGGGCATCGCGATAGGCAATCCAAAACGAGGAATCCAGAAAAATGCGTGACTTCATCCTCGCGCCTTCCGCTTTTCTTCCCGCTCCATTTTTTCAATCATGGCATCGTAAGCGTTCGCACTGGCGGGGTTGTCAAAATAATCGTCCGGCAGCGGCGGGGCTTCGACCCATTTTCCATTTTTTTTCAGCCAACTTTTGGGCGCACCGTACAGATAATGATCGTGGTTGATCGCGGCATCTGATGGTGATTCCCCATCGGGATCATGCGGCGTCGGACGCAGCATTGGATTATTGGTCCAGGCGTCCTCGGGGATTTCCATCTTTTCATCAATGAAATTCCGGATCACCGCCGCCATCGGCTCATTGCGGCGCCGGGCCTCGGCCTGCACAAAGTCATATTCCTCCCGGTTCAGATAAATCTGGGTGCGAACCATCGGCGCAGCTTGCGCCTCATCCGCAACGGCGGCTTCTTTCAGCTCCGCGGCAGGACTCTTGTGCAACGGATACTTGAGGGGTTTTCGAGCTTTCATGGCGATAACTATACATCGCGATGTATAGATGTCAAGATGTCCTTAAAACAATGGATTTATTTGCGTAACAGCGCGAATTCCATGCTGTCCACGAGCGCCTGCAGGCTGGCTTCGATGATGTTCTCGCTCACGCCCACGGTGCCCCAATCGCGCTTGCCGTCGGTGGACTCGATGAGCACGCGCGTCTTGGCGGCGGTGCCGGTGTCACTGTCGAGGATGCGCACCTTGTAATCGGTGAGCGTCACCTTTTTCAGTTGCGGATAAAACTTCACCAGCGCCGAGCGCAGCGCGCCGTCCAGCGCGTTCACCGGGCCATCGCCCTCGGCCACCGTTTGCGCGCGCCGGACACCGACGCGGACCTTGACCGTCGCTTCACAAACGGATTCACTGGCATCGCGGCGCATGGAAACGTGATAGGCATCCACGTGAAACAGCGGGTCGCGATGTTTGAGTGTCTTGCCGATGAGCAGCGCGAGTGAGCCTTCGGCGGCCTCGAACTCGTAGCCCAGGTTTTCCAGTTCCTTGACGCGCTGCGTGATGGTTTTCACCTCCGGCATGTCCGGCTTGAGTTTGAATCCAAGTTCCGCGCCCTTCATCAAAATGTTCGAGCGGCCGGACATGTCGCTGATGAGCACGCGGCGGTAATTCCCGACGGACTCCGGCTGGATGTGTTCGTAGCTGCGCGCGACGCGGTCAATCGCATGGGCGTGCATGCCGCCCTTGTGCGCGAACGCCGTCTGCCCCACCCACGGCTGGCGCGGGTCGTGCCGGACGTTGGCGATTTCGTCCACGAACTCGGAAAGCTCCTTGAGCTTGGCCAGCGAGCTTGCGGGCACGCCAGTCTTTTTCAATTTGAAATGAACCAGCGGGATGACACTGGTGAGATTGCAATTGCCGGTGCGTTCGCCGTAGCCGTTGATAGTGCCCTGCACCTGGGTGGCGCCGGCTTCGATGCCGGCCAGGGCATTGGCCACGCCCACGCCGCAATCGTTGTGCGTGTGGATGCCGAGATGGGCCGTGAGTTTGCCTTTTGCCAGCGCGGTGATGCGCGCAATTTCCTCCGGCAGACAGCCGCCGTTCGTGTCGCACAGCACAATGCACCGCGCGCCGGCCTTTTCCGCGGCCTGCCACGTGGCCAGCGCGTATTCCGGCTCGTCCTTGAAACCGTCGAAGCTGTGTTCGGCGTCGTAGATGACCATTTTGCCGTGATCCTTCAAAAAACGGATGGTGTCGCCGATCATCGCCAGGTTTTCGTCCGGCTTGGCGCGCAACACCTCGGTGACGTGCAGCAGCCACGTCTTGCCGACGATGGTGACGACTGGCGTTTTCGCGTCGAGAATCTGCCGCATCAACTCGTCCCTCTCGACGGCGACGCCCTTGCGGCGGGTCATGCTGAACGCGGCGATTTTGGCGTTCTTCCATTTGCGCCGGCTGGCCTGCGAAAAAAACTCCATGTCCTTGGGGTTCGAGCCGGGCCAGCCGCCTTCGATGTAATGCACGCCGAACGCGGCGAGCTTCTCGGCGATGCGGAGCTTGTCCGCGACCGAGAAATTGATGCCTTCGCCCTGCGAACCGTCGCGCAGGGTCGTGTCATAGATTTCAATCTGGGGTTTCATAAATGGCCCGTGAAAAACGGCGGTCAATATCCCTGAATCTGGCGGCACTGGCAAATCCCAAAACGGGGGATTACGCAAAGCCGCTGACGCGCGAGCGGAAGACGCCAAGGGGTAAACGTCGCAAAGCGACGAATGGAACTTTGATTTTGGTTGAAAATGGCGGCGGTCACAGCCCGCCGCTACAGAATTCAAATCACTTCGCGGTAAACGTCGGGGTGCGGGCGGGAAATAACAATGGCGTTCACCAGTACGCCGGCTTCAGCGATGACCTGCCGGCCCGCCGCCACGGCGGCCTGCACGGAACCGACATCGCCCGTCAGCGTCACAAACGCCTTCCCGCCCAACGCCATCGCCAGGCGGATTTCCAGCAGCGTCACGTTGGCGGCCTTGGCGCAGGCGTCGGCGGCCTGCAACAGCGTGGCCACGTTGAACGATTCGAGGATGCCCAGCGCGCCGGTCGGTTCCATCGGCGAGGTGCGGCCCAGCGCGGCGATGACATCGGAATGGACGTTGGCGACGACGAATTTGTCAATGAGGCAGCCATTGGCGGCTTCCGCGCCGGCGGCCACGGCGGCTTCGACCCCGGCGGTTTCGCCGCCGATGAGCACCATGTATTTGCCGGAACAGATCGAGCGGGACAAAATCAGCCGTACGTTGCCGGCCTTGAGCATCGTGTCGGCCACCAGGAACCCGGCCGCGACACTGGACAGTTCAATCAACCCGATGGATTTCTCAGTCATAAATCAAAAAATTGGTAGGGCCGAGCTGCCGCTCGGCCGGCGGCGCGGCAGCGCCGCCCTACCAGTGTTGTCATTATCGTTCCAATATAATTTGCTGTTCAGTCACCTCGGCCACTTTTCCAGCCAACGGCGCGTGCAGGATGGCCCCCATCGCGTTCGGCGCGGGTTCGCCGATGATTTGACCGGCGGACACATGGTCGCCCGCCTTCACTTTTGCCAGGCACGCGGTACCGGCGCTTTGTTTGAGTGGCAAAACAAGACGGCTTGGTTCGATTTTTCCCGAATAAAGCGGCGCGGGCAGGTCGTATTGCTGCACGTGCAATTTGCGGGTGAGGGTCTTGATGGGCACGTGACGGCCATCGCGCATCCCGTGCGGCTTGATGGTCATCGGGCCGGTCCATTTCAAATTTTGGCGGCGCATCCCGGACTTGGAATCGTCGCAGGCCTCCTTGGGAAACAATTCCTCCGGGCAGGCGTAGAGCGTGCAAAGCCCGCACGAGCAGCAGAGCGCGGCGAACTGGTTCCAATAATCCGCGCCGGTGGCGGTGAACGCGAGGCTGCGCATGACGGCATGCGGCTCGACCTGATAACCGAGCAAAAAGCGCGGGCAATATTCGGTGCAGTAACGGCATTGGTCGCACGCGGACTTGCCGATCCTGGCCTGGACCTTGTTCGGCTTGAGTTTGCGCTCCATCACATGATGGTCGCGCGGCAAAATCACCACGCCCGTGGCCGTCTTGGTGATGGGCGTGTCGAGGTTGTCGGTGTGCTGGCCCATCATCAATCCGCCGATGCACAGCACCGGGTCATTGGTTGTGAGGCCGCCCGCGGCGGCAATCGCGTCGCGGTAGCTGGTGCCGATGGGCACGCGCACGGTGACGGGCGATTTCACCGCGCCGGCGATGGTAAGCATTTTGTGCGTGACCGGTTTGCCTTCGGCGGCATGCGCAATGTTGATGAAGGTTTCGATGTTGTTGACCACCACGCCGACATTAATCGGGATGCCCGCGGGCGGAATCAGGCGGCCGGTGACTTCATAAACCAAATCGTATTCGTCGCCGGCCGGATAATAATCGCCGAGCAGATGGACGCGAACGTTGGTGTCTTTGCCGGCTTCGGTGGCGGCCTCGACGGCGTGTTTTTTTTTGGCCTTGATGCCGATGACGACATCCCTGGCACCGACGGCCTCGGCGGCCAGTTGCATGCCCTTCACCAACGCGGCGGCCTCTTCCTCCATGAGCACGGCGTCCTTGTGGAGCAGCGGCTCGCATTCCGCGCCGTTGGCGATGAGGGTGTCGGCCCGGGCGGCGAGTTTGACGTGCGCGGGAAACCCGCCGCCGCCCGCGCCGACCACGCCGGCCTGCCTGACTTTGTCCGCAAGATTCATCAGAGTTTGAATCACCGAAACATCCGTTGAGTCAACCCATTGTGGCGGTTTAGGACATGAAATCAATGAGGAAGGTGACAGGACGTTCCCCAATTTTTTACCCAAAGCTGAAAACGTGTTGTTTGGATGATGCGACAGCGACAGGCGATGGACGACATGGCCCTGCAAATCACGGGTTTGTCGGCGCAGGCCTTTGACTGACCCCCTTGCCGATGGCCCGTTCAAATCGGGCGCGCGCGGCGTCATAATCGTGCAACGCCTGCACCTGCGTGCTGCGCGCCTGCGTGAGTGAATTCTCGGCATCAAGCACATCGAGCTGCGTGCCGGTGCCGGCATCGGCGCGGGCGTTGGCCTCGCGCAGGGATTCCTCGGCCTCGGCCTGCACGGTTTTTTGCGATTCCAGAACTTCCTGCGCTTCGAGAAAATCGGAATAGGTGGTGCGCACTTCCAGCTCGATATTGCGCGCCTCCTCGTCCACGGCGGTTTTGGATTTTTCGTAAAGCGCTTTGGCCTGGACGACCTTGCCGTGCGTCAACATTCCGTCGAAAATGTCCCAGCTCAACTGTGCTCCGGCGTTCCAACCGTTGATGTCGTGAGTGAGTTCAACCGGCGGCGTAAATTGAGAATTATACCAGGTGTAACCGGCAAAAACCTGAACGGCCGGTTTGTAGGCGGACGAAGCCCCGGTGATGTTGAGCTTCTGCAACTCCTCTGTTTTGCGCAGCGCGACCAGTTCGGGACGTTTGTTCAACGCCTGCTGCAGGGCGTCGGGCAGATTGATTTGATAGGGCGTGGCGTCGAGCGTGTCAGTCAGGTTCAGCGGAATGTTGTCCCAGATTTCGCGCGGCAGATTGTAACCCAGCAAATTGCACAGGTTGTTTTTGGCGATGCGATAACTGTTCTGCGCCTGAATCAAGGGCGGACGCGCGTTGGCCACGGAAACCTTGGCGCGCAGCACATTGAAATGCGGCACGGTGCCCGCATCGTAACGGCGTTGCTGATCTTCCAGTTCCTTTTCCAGCAGGTTGACGGAAGCCTCGTTCACGGTGATTTGTTCCGCCGCGAGCAAAATGTCGTAATACGCCAGACGCACGGCCAGCAGCGTATCCGCGAGCGTCGTCTGATATTGCGCCAACGCCTGCTCCTTGGTGACCTTGGCTGCCCGCACCGCCGCTATCAGCTTGCCGCCCTGGTAAATCGTTTGAACAATTTGCACACCCGCGTTCCAGTTTTGATTGGGCTGCGCTGAGGATGCGTTGGTGCCTCCTCCGGGAAAACTTTCCACCGCACTCGGTTCGGTATCCTTGTACTGGCCGGTGGCCTGCAATTGTGGCAACGCCACCGCGCGTGTCTGCACCACCACGCCATACTGCGCATCCAGATCGTTCTTGGCCTTGAGGATCGTGGCGTTTTGCTGGAGCGCGATATTGAGGCAATCCGCCAGCGACAACGGGCGCGTGATCCAGCCGGGCATGCTGGTATTGGTATTTTGCGCTGTCAGGTTCCAGACAAAACAAATGAACACCCCGGCACAGAAAGACAACTTTTTCATACGGCCCTGAATCTATCATTTGGGCCATTGAGCGCAAACTTGCAATTTTTTGCCGCATGGGCTTTCCTTTGCCCGATGTGGCAGCGAAGAATTTTTATTTCAACCTTCAGTTTTGCGCTGGCCGCGCTTTTTGCCGCTGGTTGTTCCCCGAATTCTTCGAGCGTGTTCCAAGGCTACATCGAAGGCGAATACGTTTACGTGGCGTCACCGCTTGGCGGCGCGCTGACGAACCTGGCCGTTGCGCGCGGCGACGAGGTCAAGGCGGGGCAGTTGTTGTTTGAGTTGGAACGCGGGTCGGAAGCCGCTGCCGTCCAGCAGGCGGAAAAAAATCTCTCGCAGGCGAAAGCCAATCTCGCGCTTTCCGAAGCCCAATTCACCCGCCGCCAGCAACTGCGCAATAATCAAGGGGTGATTTCCGCCGAGGAACTCGACCAGACCCGCGCCCAACGCGACGCCGACCAGGCCCAGGTGGCGGCGCAAACCGCCGCGCTGGACAAGGCGCGCTGGTCGTTCGACCAAAAACAACAATTTGCGCCCACGAATGCGCTGGTGCAGGACACCTTGTATCGCGCCGGCGAATGGGTCGCAGCGGGCAATCCGGTCGTCGAGCTGTTGCCGCCGGCCAATATCAAAGTGCGCTTTTTCGTTCCGCAGGCGGCGTTGCCGCGAATCAAACCAGGGCAGACGGTCGGCGTGGCCTTCGACGGCGGCCCGCACGCCTATTCGGCCACCGTCAATTACATTTCCACGCAGACCGAGTTCACCCCGCCCGTGATTTACAGCCGCGAGAACCGCTCCAAACTGGTTTTTATGATCGAGGCGAAATTTTCTCCGGCAGATGCAACCGACCTTCGGCCCGGCCAGCCGGTGGATGTGGATTTGAAATGAAATGAATTCCGAAACCCGAATGCCGAAATCCGAAAGAAGCCCGAAGCCCGAAATCCGAATGGCGGCGCCGCCAAAGATTGGTTGTGACGAAGTCACTCCGGGATTCGGCATTCGGATTTCGGATTTCTTTCGGCATTCGGATTTCGACATTCGGATTTTTCCATGACCGCCGGCAACCAAGAGTTCGTCATAGACGTGCAGGGCATCACGAAGCGGTTCGGCCACCGCACGGTCGTGAACAACATTCCCATGCAGGTGCGGCGCGGGGAGATTTACGGCTTTCTCGGCCCGAACGGCAGCGGCAAAACGACGTTCCTGCGCATGTTGTGCGGCCTGCTCCGGCCCGACGGCGGCAGCGGACGCTGTCTGGGCTTTGACATTCGCAGCGAATCCGTTGAGATCAAGAAAAACATCGGCTACATGACGCAGCGGTTCAGCTTTTACGAAGACCTGACCATCGAGGAAAATCTGGATTTCATCGCAAAGATTTACGGCGTGCCGGAACGCAAGACGACCGTGGAAAAAAGCCTCGAACAACTCGGCATGACCGCGCGCCGCAACCAGCTTGCCGGCACGCTTTCAGGCGGCTGGAAACAGCGGCTGGCACTGTCCGCCTGCCTGATTCACAGCCCGCAATTGCTGCTGCTCGACGAGCCAACGGCGGGCGTTGACCCGAAAGCGCGCCGCGATTTTTGGGAGGAAATTCACCAGCTTGCCGCCAACGGGCTGACCGTGCTCATCACGACGCATTACATGGACGAGGCCGAGCGTTGCCATCGGCTGGCCTACATCGCCTACGGCAATCTGCTCGCGTGCGGCAGTGTCGCGGAAGTCGTGAAAGCCGCCAAGCTGACCACCTGGGAAGTCACGGGGCCCGATTTACCGGGGCTGGCTGAAAAAATCCGTGGCAAACCCGGCGTCGAACAGGTGGTCGCGTTTGGCACGACTCTGCACGTGAGCGGACGCGACGCGGCGCGATTGCGCGAAAGTGCCGGTCCGTGGATGGCCGGCGCGTATCGCTGGCAACAAATTGAATCCGGGCTGGAGGACGTGTTCGTCAGTTTGATGGAAACGGCAAAGGACAACTTCGTTTGAAATGACTAATTCCTAAAACCGAATGACGAAAGAATTTCCAATGACGAATGTCGAATGTCGAATGGAATATTGGCGGCCGGTTCGCCATTTGTCACTCGGATTTCGTCATTATTTAGTCATTCGGATTTCGTCATTAGGAATTTCACCGGCGGAGGCGCTGCCGTGAAACTGCGCGAGTTCAACTGGCGGCGATTCTGGGCGGTGGTCGCCAAGGAATTCATCCAGATGCGCCGCGACCGGCTGACGTTCGCCATGATGATCGGCATCCCGCTGGTCCAACTCATCCTGTTCGGTTACGCCATCAATTCCGACCCCAAGCACCTGCCTACGGCGGTTTATTCGGCGGACAACAGCGTTTTTTCGCGCACGATTGTCTGGGGTTTGCACAACAGCAGCTATTTTGACATCACCCGCGAAGCGAAAAACGAGGCGGAGATTCAAAAGTTGCTCGCCCAAGGCACAGTCCAATTTGCGGTGGACATCCCGGTGGATTTTTCACGCAAACTGCTGCGCGGCGAACGTCCGGATTTGCTGCTGGAGGCCGATGCGACCGATCCCTCGGCGGTGGGTTACGCCATCGCCGCGATCAATCTGCTGACGACCACCGTGCTGGATCGCGACCTCACCGGACCGCTGGCGAAATTGCGGGGAACGCCGCAGCCAGTAAATCTGGTGGTGCATCAGCATTACAATCCGGAAAACATCACGCAGTATAACATCGTGCCCGGACTCATGGGCGTGATGCTCACGATGACCATGATCATCATCACCGCGCTCGCCATCACGCGTGAACGCGAGCGCGGCACGATGGAAAACCTGCTTTCGACCCCGGCGCGCCCCGGCGAGGTGATGATCGGCAAAATCGTGCCTTACATCACGGTCGGTTACATCCAGGTCTTCCTGATTTTGCTGGCGTCCAGGTTCCTGTTCGATGTGCCGATTGTGGGTAGCGTGCCTTTATTGCTGGTGCTGACGTTCTTCTTCATCGTGGCGAACCTCGCGGTCGGCATCACGTTTTCGACCATTGCCAAAAACCAGCTTCAGGCGGTGCAGATGGCGTTTTTCTTTTTCCTGCCGTCCTTGCTGTTGTCCGGTTACATGTTTCCGTTTCGAGGAATGCCGGGCTGGGCGCAGGACATCGGCGAAGTTCTGCCGCTGACGCATTTTCTGCGCGTCGTGCGCGGGATTCTGCTGAAAGGAAACGGTTTTGCTGAAATCGCGCCCGACCTTTGGCCGATTGCGCTGTTTCTGGTTGTGATGCTGGCCATCGGCATCAAACGTTACCGGCAGACGCTGGATTGAACGGTTATTTTTAGCGGGTGATGGTGCATTACGCGGTTGATGCACGGATTGACGCGAGGGGTTGGCAAAGTATTTCGTTTCGGTGCAGTAATCCACTTCCTCGCCAAACACGCCAGCCACCACACCGTCCACGCTGGCATAGGACTTCCAAGCGTCCGTTACAAGCTGGCAACGGTTGGCCATGCGGCTTTTCAAATCAGCCATGAATTGCTCCGCGTTCTCGCGGGTCCGCTTGCCTACCAGCCAACTGATTATCAGCTTTGAACGGCGGGAAATCGCCAGAAAGGTGAATTGGTCGCCGCGATAGATAAACCGGCCATCCGTGTTTTGCCCTTTGGAGAACACGAAACTATGGATTTCATCGGCCTGTATCACGCCCGTTTCCATGTTGCGGATTCTGGTGTCCAGCAACTCGGCGCACTCCTCCCCCGCAACTGCCAAGATGCCCAGCACCGTGCGCCGGTTTAACCCTGTCAGGCGTTCGCAAGCCCGGATGCCCATACCCTCAACGAGCAAGTTGACAACTTGCACGGCCTTTTCAAACGGCACGCGGAGATTGATTAAAGGGTTCTCTGGAACATCCGAGCGCGTCCGCTTGCACACCCGGCATTGAAACCGTTGAATCCCGTTGCGGACGCCGAATTTCACCATCTGAACATCGCGGCAGTTATGACACGTCATGGCTGCCCCCTTTTGCCTTGCCCCATCGTAAAAATAAGCCCGATAATCAATCCCACCGTGAACACAATGACATAGAACGCCCCTTTGCTGATATTGATATGGAAATCACCCTCGTAGTCGCCTTGATTGGACTTATCGGCGTTCTGGTTGGTGCTTTGATTAACAGCCGCCTTACCTTGGGGCGTGATAACAGAATTAAGCGAGAGAACTTTGTCAGTCGAATGTGTGAACTCAAATCTTTGGCTGGTAAAATTGAGAATGCCAATTTTCCGGTGTGGTTCGCCAAATGCCAAGTTGCCGTTGAAAAGGAATGCGCCCTTGTCCAAAGCGCAATTTGCTTGCGACATCGCAAAAGATTCGTCGCTGCCCGCAAGAAGTGCGCCGAACCACAAAGCGAAAACGATATTGCTGACCCGCCACTTCCTTACATGGAACACGGCGTTGTTAAATCGCCTTTTCAGCGAAACACCTACCAATCCGGCAGGCTCCGCATTACAGGACTGCTTGACGAATTGATTGCTTGCGCTGGTTAGGTTCACACATAACCGGCGTAACAGTAGCCGCAGCCTTATTCAGCTGTTTTTCATCAACCCTTTAACGCACCATTACCTTTTAGCGGCATAATCCCTTGTCATCCAATTGGTTGCTGGCTAAACTTGCAAATTAAGCTCACTTCGGTTCTCCTTAAGCTAAATGTTGCGATTTAGTTGGTTGGTTTTAACCATCGGACTGGTGCTGGCCGGCAAAGTTTTGATTGGTGCGGAATCAGCCCAGGTCAATTTGGATTATGTGGCGCAGCGCGCTCTCGAACGGGCGCGCCAGCCTTTCCACTCGCCGCGCGCCGATGTGCCGAAGGTGTTGCGGCAGGAAAATCTCAACTATGACAAGTATCGTGAGATTGAGTTCCGGCACGATCGGGCGTTATGGGCAGTGGATGGCCTGCCGTTTCGCGTGGAGTTTTTTCATCCGGGCTACCTCTATCAGGAACCGGTTCACGTCTATGAATTCACGGCCACCCATGTGCAGCCCATCCGGTTCGTGCAGGACTTTTTCAATTACCGCGCGCTGCACATTCAAAACGAGATTCCCGCGGATACGGGTTACGCCGGGTTCCGCCTGTTGAATCAATTGAACGATTCGAACAAGTGGGATGAAATCGGCGCGTTTCTCGGCGCGAGCTATTTCCGGCTGCTCGGCAAGGAGCAGCGTTACGGGCAGTCCGCGCGCGGACTGGCCCTGGATTGCGGGGAACCGGATCGGCCGGAGGAATTTCCCATTTTTACCGACTGGTGGCTGGGCAAGCCGCAACCGGACGCCCGGGGACTGACCCTGTTTGCCCTGCTCGACAGCGTCAGTTGCGTGGGGGCATATCAACTGGTCATCCATCCCGGCGAGACCACTGTGGTTGACGTGGAGGCGGTGCTGTATTTCCGCGAGACGAACATGGTTCAAGCCGTGGATGCGAACCGGCTGCCCATCAGAACCATCGGCCTGGCGCCCCTGACGAGCATGTTTTGGTTCGGCAAAAATTCCGAGCGCAAATTCGATGATTATCGTCCCGAAGTTCATGACACCGACGGACTGCTCGCCCGCATGGATGGTGGTGAAGTGCTCTGGCATCCGCTGGACAATCCCGCCGTCATGCGCCACCAGGTTTTTTTCGCGCCGAACATCCGTGGCTTCGGGCTGCTCCAGCGCGAGCGCACCTTTGCGGCATATCAGGACAGCTTCAACTTCTATCACCAGGTGCCCACCGTGTGGGTCGAACCGCATGGGAATTGGGGCGACGGCGACCTGCATCTCGTGCAATTGAGCGCGAGCTACGAGGGTTTTGACAACATCGTAGCGTTTTGGGATCCGAGAGACAAACCCGCGCCGCTGAAACCATTTCGCTTTGGATACACACTCTCCTGGACGCGCGGAACGGATATGAAACTGTCCGACAACAAGGTTGTGTCCACGCGCATCGGCCTGGGCCCAAACTGCGTGAATTGCCGGCAAATCGTGATTGATTTTGCCGGGCCCGGGCTGGACACCCTATCTGAGGGCGATCCGCCGCAGGCCATCGCCAATTGCAGCACCAACGCGGCGATTGTGGACAATCAAGTCTTTCATGTTCCCGAATTGAACGCCTGGCGCGTTATTTTGAAAATGCAGCCCAACTCCGGCAACACCGACCCGGTGGACCTGCGCTGCACGTTGCAAAAGGGAACCAACATTTTGAGCGAAACCTGGACCTACCAATGGAGTCCGCCATGAACGGCATTGGCGCACTGACCGTTTCCCACGGCCATCTGGCCGGCCGCCGGCTCGAGGAATGGAACGAGGCGTATGAGAAGGTGGAGAATTATTTCCACGCCCTGCGCGTCCGCAACAAAGCCCTGCTCGGCCAGCTGGTGCTCCGCGTGCTCGAACGCGCCGCGCACCGCGCCCCCGCCGAGCCGGAGCGCTCCGCCACCCAGCTCGCCGCCGAGGAAATGGATCGTATTGTGATTGAGTGGTTCGCCGAGGTGTTGCAGGAACCGCCGACCAACGCCGACCAAATGCTCTCCACGCGCGGGCGGCTGGCGCTGCTGCTCGCCGACATGCCGGGCCGATGGCAGGAACAATTTTTGCGGCCCGGCCCGTGGCCGCAGGAATTCATCAGCGCCATGCGCGAAACCTATCTGCGCGCCGGGCCGGATTTTCAGCTCTCAAAAATGACGCCGCGCCCCTTCGATCTCGGCCCGATTACAACGCTGACGAATCTGGGCAAACTGCCCTATCTCAAAATGGTTCTGGCCTGGACTCTGTTTGCCCTGCTGCTGGTGGCCATTTTCATCCTCACGCACTAAACCATGACCGGCGTTTCCCAATCCGCCCCGGCCCCGAGCCAGTCACCGCCACTGCGGGTGATGGCCGCGCCACGCATGGAGCGGCATGGCTGGCGGCTGTTCCTCTTTTATTCCTGTGCGTTCCTGCTGACAGGTTTGGTCTCGATGCTCTTTGCCGATTTGCTGTGGCGGAAGGGCTGGTCCGCGTCGCGCACCGTGCTGCTGGTTTTGTTTGTGATTTTGTTTTTGTTCATCGCCATCGGCTGCATGCACGGCCTATATGGTTTTGTGTTGCGGATGTTCGGCGACGACCGCTGCATCACGCGTTTGAAGGAATATCGCGGCCAAAGCATCGCCGGCATCAGCACGGCGATTGTCTTTCCGGTTTACAACGAAGACGTCGTTCGCGTCTGCGAAGGCTTGCGCGCGACGTATGAATCCTTGGAAAGGACCGGCCAGCTGGAACGCTTCGATTTTTTCATCTTGAGCGATTCCACCAATCCCGACAAATGGATTGAGGAGGAACGGCACTGGTACGATTTGGTTCATGAGCTTGACGCGCTGGGCCGCATTCACTATCGCCGCCGGTTGAATAATGAAAGCCGCAAGAGCGGGAACGTGCGCGACTTTCTCAATGCCTGGGGCCGCCGCTACCGCTATTTCCTGGTGTGCGACGCCGACAGTGTCATGCGTGGCAATACGCTCGTGGACCTGGTAAAATTGATGGAAGCGCATCTGGACGTCGGATTGATTCAAACCGTGCCGGCGGTGGTCAACGCTGAAACATTGTTTGGACGCATCCAGCAATTTGCCAACCGCCTTTATGCGCCGCTGTTTATTGCCGGATTGAATTACTGGGCGCTCGATCTGGGAAATTATTGGGGGCACAACGCCCTCATCCGCACCGAGCCGTTCATGCAATTTTGTGATTTGCCGCAACTGCCCGGACGCAAGCCGTTCGGGGGCCAGATTCTCAGCCACGATTTTGTCGAGGCGGCGCTGATGTTGCGCGAAAACTGGGAAGTCTGGTTCGCTTACGACCTCGAAGGCAGCTACGAGGAAACGCCGCAGGCCATGATCGAAAATGCCCAGCGCGAACGCCGCTGGTGTCAGGGCAATCTGCAACACGGCCTCGTGCTCTTTGCCAAGGGGCTGCGCGGGGTAAGCCGGCTGCATCTGATTCTGGGTATTTGCGGCTATCTGGCCGGGCCTTTATGGCTGGCATTTCTGCTCACGTTTAACTGGATCTGCTGGTTCCACAAACACACCGGCCTTTCGGACATCACCGTGCGGGCGTTCACGCGATCCTTGGGCAGCTTTAGCGGCACCGCCCATGCCCTGCTTATTTTCGTCGTCTGCATGGTTTTCATCATGCTGCCCAAGGTGCTTGCGCTCATTGACCTTTCGTATGATTCGCAACGGCGGCGGGCGTTCGGAGGTCTGGCGCGCGCCACCACCGGTGTCTTTTGCGAAACGATTTTTTCCACCTTGCACGCGCCGCTGCTGATGCTGTGGCACACGCGGTTTGTCGTCACCAACCTGCTGGGTGTCAGTGTCGGCTGGTGGCCGCAACAACGCGCCGCCGGTGGCACGGCGTGGACCTATGCCATCCGGCGGCATTGGGGACACACGTTGTTCGGGCTGGTCTGGGGCGCCTTTATGTGGTGGCTCGGACCGTCGCTGTTCTGGTGGTTCACGCCCATGCTGGCGGGGATGATTTTGTCCATTCCCTTGAGCGTCTTCACCAGCCGGCGCAGCCTCGGCGCGCGGGCGCGCAAGCTGGGATTGTTTCTCACGCCGGAGGAAATCGCGCCGCCGCCGGAACTGGTCGCGCTCCGGGCGAACATGAAAGTCCATGAAATCACCGAGGACACCTCCCCGCGCCGTCCTCACGCGGGGTTGGCGGAGGCGGTGCTTGATCCTTACGTCAACGCCATTCACGTTTCGCTGCTGCGCGAGAAGCAACTCAATCCGGTTTATGCCGAGCAACTGGCTGCGCTGGGTGTTGGCAGTCCGAAAGTCCGCGCGCTGGGCGAAAAGTTGCTGGCCGCCGGGCCGGACAAATTGACGCCCGCCGAACGGCTTTTAATCATGGCCGACGGGGCCACCATGGTCTGGCTGTATCATGAAGCCTGGCTGCGAACGGGCGAATCGCTGGCGCCCTGGTGGCGGGCTTCCATTCGTGAATACAGCCGGCTGGATGAGTCGTAACCGCGGCTTCCCCGTGCGGCTACAGCAATTCCAGCGCGCGTTGCAACTCCGCATCCGTGTTGTAAAAATGCGGCGAGAAACGGATGTAATTTTGCCCTTTGCGGTCCGCGCGCAACGATGTCACGACGCCGGCGTCCGTCAATTTTTTGTGCAGCGCTGTGAGGTCTTTGCCCGCCTTCGCGGCTGAAGCTGTTTCGTCGCGGCTGGGGCCGGATTGATGAAAGGAAATGATGCCGCTCGCGTTTTCAATTTTCGCGTCCGCGTTCAAAACCGTAAAACCTTTGGCCTGCAACGCGGGCACGAGCCGCGCGCGTTTGCGCAGCAGTTCGGCGGCGATGTTTGCGACGCCGATTTCCAGCACGAGTTCCATGGCGGCGGTCAAACCGACCAGTCCCAGCAGATTGTGCGTGCCGGCTTCGTATTTCGCCGCGCCGTTGCGAAAAATAATTTGTTCCTGCGCGACGAAATTCGGGCAACGCACATTGTGCCAGCCGTAAATCGGCGGGTTCAGTTTTTCCTGCAACTCGCGCCGGACATAAAGCAGGCCCGCGCCGCAGGGGCCGAGCAGCCATTTGTGCGCGTCGGCGGCGAGAAAGTCCACGTGCTCGACCGTCGTTGGAAACGCGCCGAGTGTCTGTATCGCATCGAGACAAAATAGAATCCCGCGTTCGCGCAAAAATTTGCCGATGGCCTGAAAATCAATTCGATAGCCGCTGATGAAGTGGCCGGACGCGAGCGCGACGAGCCGGGTGTTTTCGTCCACCTGCCCCATCACGTCCACCGGGCGGATGACGCCGAGGCCGCGGGTATTGAGCAGGCGGACTTCGACGCCGTGTTCGGCCAGCGCCATCCACGGATAAACGTTGGCCGGATAATCATCGTGGTAAATGAGGATATTGTCGCTTTTTTTAAATTTCAGCCCGGCGGCGACAAAACTCAGCGCGAGCGACGTCGGCCCGACCAGCGCGACTTCCTCCGGCTGGCAATGCAACAACTGCGCCCCAAGTTTGCGCGCGTCATTCAGGCGGTGCAGGACGAAGGCTTCCTGGTCTCCCCGCGTGCCGCGTTGGGCGCATTCGGAAACGGCCTCGGCGGCGCGGCGCGGCAACGGGCAAACCCCGGCATGCGCGAGGAATATCTTGTCGCGGGCGACGGGGAATTCATGTTGGCGAAGCTCCTCGTTCGCGAGCAATTCGGTCAATGTCATGCGGCGAAAGTAACGGGCAAAGGTCCGGCACGCAAAGCGGAATTAAAATCCTTTCAAAACATTGGAAAGATCACCATGTGGACCGTAGATGCCATTCCAGAACTGGATGATTTTGTAAGCGATCAGCAACACGACCAGCAGATAAACCAGCCGCGGCATCCAGGTGGCGAAGGCGTTCAGCTTGCGCGTGCCGTCCTCATTGTAAAGCCGGTTCAGATGGCGGAGTGATTCATCGAGTTTGCCGCTGATCTCACCGCTGGCATAAAGATTGGCGAAGGTTTCCGGGAACAGCGGGCAGTGGCGCACGGCTTCGGACGGCATTTGGCCGGCGACCACCCGGGGCTTCCAGGCGGCGACGGCGCAGCGCAGGGCAGGCGAGCCGCTGGCGGTGGCAGCCAAATCCCAAGCCTCGAAAATGTTGACCCCGGCGCTGATGAGAGCTTCGAGCGCCGCGGCAAGCCGGGACAGGGCGAGATAATGCCGGGCCGTGCCCAGAATGGGGACCAAACGCAGGGCCGCTTCGATCCGGGCACGCCAGTTTTCGCCGTGTTTACTCTGCGTGGCGTAAATCATAAAGGCGACGGCACCATAAAGCGGCGAGAGGACGAGCGCGGCTTTGACGAACAGGAGGGTCAGGCTGGCGTTGAACTGCGACGCGGCGAACGGAAGCACGATGAAAAAAATGAAGGCGGCCATGTGAACCAGCCCAACGGGATAAATGAGCTGGGAAATCACCTGCTTAATGACGCGGGCGCGGTCGTTGTAATAATCGGCGAGCAGTCGGAAACAGGTGTCGAGCCGCCCGCTCTGTTCGCCGGCCCCAATCAACGCGAGGTCAAACGCGGGCAGCCAGTCGAGCGACTGCAATGATTCAGCCAGCGACGCGCCTCGGGCGAGCGCGTCGAGCAGGCGCTGCAAGGGTGCGCGGAATGAAGGGGCGGGCGGACTGCGTTTGATCTGCTCCAAGGCGCGAACAATGGGAATTCCGGCGGACGTGAACTGGTTAAGCTGATGATAAAACTCGGCCCGCTGGGTGAATTGGCGGGGCGTGATGATGAGCGGCATAATCCCGCCTCGCGGGACCGGCAGCGGTCAGGCCGCGACGCGGTCCAGGCTGGCCTTGAAATCGCGCCGGCTCTTGGCGCCAACCATTTGCTCAGCGATTTCGCCCTTGTTAAAAAGCAGCAGGGTGGGAATGGCGCGGACGCCGTACTCGGCGGCGAGCGACTGATGTTCGTCAATGTTCACCTTGCCGATTTTGACCTTGCCGTCGTATTCGTCGGCCAATTCGTCAAGGAGCGGCGCAATCATTTTGCACGGGCCACACCATTCGGCCCAGAAATCAACCAGCACGGGCATTGGCGATTGCAAAACCTGCTGCGCAAAATTTTCCTGCGTGAGCGTGACGATTAACGGAGAAGCCATACGTCAAATAGGATAGTTTTGGGCCGGGAAACAATGCAATCAAAACCAGTTTCAGCCGATGGCATTTTTGAGAATCAGGAACATCCAAAACACCGTGCCGGCGGCAACCAATCCAGCCACAACCGCGCAGATGACCAAAACGTTGTCGAGCGCGCCAATCGCGGGAGCGGCGGCGGGCGCCGTTCTTTGAACCGCCGGCGCGGAACGTGTTTGGGCCACGGGCGCGGCAGCGGCAGCAGCAGCGGATCGTGGCGCGGCGGCAGCAGATGCCATTGGAGCTTTTGGCGCGGTGGTTGACAATGGTGCCGCGCTGGGAGCGCCGGTAGGCCCGCCGGGCGGCAGCGTCGGCAGTTTGATGGTCGGCGCCGTGGATGGTTTTGGCGGCAAATTGATGCGGACGGTCTCTTTTTTGGGCTGTACCTTGCCGGTTTCTTTTTTCACCGGCGGCACAGCGCCTGTGGGCGCGCCTGGAATGTTTGAAGGAATATCAGCCATAAATTTTAGTGGTTTAAGATAAACGGCGGATTGCGGCTGTCAAATGTAATTCTGAGAACCAAAACCAGGACGGCGGAATCCGCCTGCCCGATGGCGAAATGCTTGCATCATCAAGTCTTTTCCTCAATCAATTCACGCCGCGCGCCGCCGAGCAATTGTTCGACAAAGCCGGTCGAATAAACGCCCCGCCGGAAATTCGGGTCCTGCATGATGGCTTGCTGGAAGGACACGGTGGTTTTAATGCCGGTAATCATATATTCGGCGAGCGCACGGTTCATGCGATCCATCGCCTCACGCCGGTCTTTGCCCGTGGTGATAAGCTTGCCCAGCATTGAGTCGTAGGTTGATGGGATCGTGTAACCCGCGTAAGCATGTGTGTCCACGCGCACGCCGCGCCCGCCGGGTTGAAAATACATCTCAATCCGCCCCGGGCTGGGACGGAACTCATCAAACGGGTCTTCGGCATTAATGCGGCATTCGATGGCGTGCCCTTTGATTTGAATGTCGCTTTGCGAATGTTGCAGCAGCTCGCCCATTGCCAGCAGGATTTGATAGCGCACGAGATCAATGCCCGTGACTTCCTCGGTGACCGGGTGCTCGACTTGAATTCGCTTGTTGACTTCGAGGAAATAAAAATTGCCGTGATTGTCCACGATGAATTCGACGGTGCCGGCGTTGGTATAGTGTGCGGCCTCGGCGATTTTCACGGCGGCCTTGCCGATTTTGTCGCGCAATTTGCGGAATTTAAACTCGAGCAATGGCGACGGCGCTTCTTCGATAAGTTTTTGGTTGCGGCGCTGAACGGAACAATCACGTTCGCCCAGATGAATAATGCGGCCCTTTTGGTCGCCGAGAATCTGAATTTCAATATGATGCGGATTTTCGATGAATTTCTCGATATAGACCCCGGAATTGCCAAACGCTTTATCCGCCTCGTTTCGCGCCGTGTGATAACCTTTTACGAGCGAAATGTCATTATGCGCCACACGCATTCCGCGTCCGCCGCCGCCGGCAATGGCTTTGATCATCACCGGATAACCGATGTGTTTGGCAATGACCAGGGCGTCCGATTCTTTTTCCACAACGCCGTCCGACCCTGGCGGGACGGCCACGCCTGCTTTCTTGGCCAGCGCCCGGCTGACCGCTTTGTCAGCCAGCGCCTGCATCGTGCGCGGATTGGGGCCGATAAAACGAATGTTGCAACTCTCGCAAACCTCGGCGAAATGCGCGTTCTCCGAAAGAAAACCGTATCCGGGATGAATCGCGTCCACGTCCGTGACTTCCGCCGCGCTGATGATGCGGTCAATGCGCAGATAACTTTCCGACGCCGCCGGCTTGCCGATGCAAATGGCTTCATCGGCCAGCTGCACGTGCATGGAATTGGCATCCGCCTCCGAATAAACCGCCACGGTGCGGATGTTCAATTCTTTGCAAGCGCGGATGATCCGAACGGCGATCTCGCCGCGATTGGCCACCAGAATTTTTTCAAACATGGGCTTTCAGTGAAAGCAAACCGGATTAACGAGTGTTTCCGCCGCTGAAGTCAGGCCGGACGCACTTTGAACAACGGCTGGCCGAATTCCACCGGTTTGGCGTTTTCCACCAGAACCTGCGTGATGACGCCTTTGACTTCAGCTTTGATTTCATTCATCACTTTCATCGCTTCAATGATGCATACGACGGATTCAGGGTTAATTTCAGTGCCAATTTCAACATAGCTCGCGGCCTCAGGGGATGGCGCGCGATAAAAAGTGCCGATCATCGGTGATTTGACATCGACCTCGCCGGTGGCTGGAACCGGCGGCGCTGCTGCCTGTGGCGGGGCAACCGCAACCGCCGGCAGAACTGGAATAGCACCCGCAGCCACCATCGGTTCATCATACTGAACAATGGGTGCGCCACCATTCGAGCCGCGCTTCAGCCTGATTTTTGAATCCTGACGCTCCAGTTCAAACTCCGTTATGGAGTTTTTCTTCATCAGGTCAATTATTGCCTTAATATCTTTTATATCCACGGCACGTTTTCGTTAAAGTAAACTCAAATTCCAGTCTTTTAGACCAAAGCAACCCCAAAAATAGCCAAAGTTAGGTTCTGTTTAAAACATTATTAACTTGGATTGAATGCTAATCAGTTAAATGACAATCGTCAAGTCGCAAAATAGAAAAGTTTGGATTAAATAAAAACGATAAAATTGCCACATAAAAACTGTTTTATTGCCGCTTTCTTTCAGCGTTAACGTCAACGGATGCTTCCAAAGCCAAAAAATAAGAATTCTGGCCGAAGCCGGTGATTTGGCCGCAACAAACCGGCGCAATCAGCGATTTGTGTCTGAATTTTTCTCTCGCATGAACGTTTGAGAGGTGAATCTCAATGGTGGGTACTCCTATCGCTGCAATCGCGTCCCGTAGCGCAATGCTGGTATGGGTGTAAGCAGCGGCATTGATGACAATCACGTCAAACTTCCCCTTTGCCTGCTGAATCCAGTCAACCAGCTCGCCCTCCAGATTGGATTGCCGGAATTCAATCCCAACCTTCAACTGGGCGGCTCGTTCACGCACTTTTGCCTCGATGTCGGCCAAGGTCACGCGGCCATAGACCTCAGGCTCGCGCTGACCCAACAGATTCAGATTCGGCCCGTTGAGAAAGAGAATTTTCATGTGCGGTGGGGAGAATAACCGCTCATCGGATGCTTGTCGATTTGATTTCCGGTCATGGCGAGTAGAAAGCCCAATAAGGTGAAGGCCGTCCAGGCCAGCGCCGGAACGTAGAGGCTAAATTCACCAAACCCCTGGATAAACCAGGCCAATAATCCCAAAAAAATGGCGAAGCTTGCCAGGTCGGCAGAACGCCAGACGCGCCGTCCGATCGTCAGCAGCGAAAGCACTATCCAAGCCCCATAGAGCGTTCCGCCGGCAATGCCCGAATCTGAAAATTGTTCGAGGTAGTCATTATGCGCCAGACGGGCCATTTCGGCGGTGGGCGATTTGAGTTGTGCATAGGGCCGTTGAAAAGTGCCCGGGCCCGTGCCCAGCAACGGGTGCTTGAATGTGGTTTCCACCGCCGCGCGCCAGTAATCAAATCGTGCGCCGACGCTGGTTGCGCCGGCGGCAAAATAGCTGTGAAATCGAACCGCAAAAATTCCCAGCCCGATCAGCAAAATGCCTGTCAAAGTCGCCAGTTTTAATCGCATCGGCCACTTCAAACGAAACATACAGGTGCCGCCGAGCGCCAGCGCAATCAACCAAGCCAGCTTCGAACCGGTCCAAAAAAATGCCGCGCCGCCCAGAAAAAGGGTCAGCGTGATTACCGTCGCGCGAATGGGCGGTCGCAGCCGTTTTGTGCTGTTGAACGCCAAAACGAGCGACACCGGCAATAACAGCAGGATCAAGCCCGCCAGGGCGTTGGGATAAACCATCGTGCCCATGACGCGCCCGCTGGCAAACTTGGCGAGAATGGCCGGATTGGGCACGTCCACGGCATTCGTGGTGATGATGACCCGGTTGCGTTTCATCTCCATTAACAATTCCGGCGGAAAGTTTGTCCAGCCGGTGCGCCCGCCTTCCAGCAACATCTGCCGGCTTTGCGGGAACTCGAACAGGTGCTGGTTGATTCCCCGGACAAGGCAAAAGGCGAACGCCGCCAGCACACCGATGAGCAGCCAATGCCAGGCGCGTTCACGTCTGATAATAAATGCGCCGATGAAATAGCAGGCGAGGCATCCGTCAAATTGACAGAGCGTCGTGGCGGTAAGATTGCCATCCACGGTTTGCGTGGCGGAAAGAAGCTGCCAGCCGAACCAGAGCAACGGCAGCAGCCAGAGCCGGCGTGTTCCCGGCCAGCGCGGCCGGCTCGCGAACACCAGCGCCGCGCCCGCCAGTGCCAGCGGCAACAGAATCCAGTTGCCCCAATGGGTGGGCCAGGCGTCCGACCAAAATTCGGAAGGTGAAACCGGCGGCGCGATTTTTTGGTCGAGGATGACCGGATTGCCAAACTTCAAAATCGCCAGACCGAGAAACAATCCGAATCCGAGCGCATAAAACCCGGTTCCGGTGATTTTTCCTTCAATCTTCATTGCGAGATTGCGTTCGCAACCGGTTAAAAACGAAGTTTGAGCAGGCTTACCTCCAGCGCCAGCGCTTCCTGCACGTTGGTGTGCAACAACCGCTGGGTTTGCTCCAGGGTTTGCATATTTTCCAATGCCTGCCGTGGGGTAATGCGCCGGGCAACGGCTTCCGCGCCGGAAATTTCAGGGAATTTCAGCAGGCTTCCGCCGGCGGCGAGCGTGCGCAACCACACGTCGCGCAACCACCATTGCACGAGCAATAGCGCCTCCGCCCGCTGGCGGCGATATTCCGCTTCGATGGCCGCAGCCAGTTCGTCCTCCCACTTTTCGCGCAAATCTTTTTCGATTTCATCGTGCTGTTGCAAAGGCGAGCGCGCGGTAAGGGTTTCTTCCACACGCGCCCGGATTTCGCCGAGCCTTTGCAGCAGCGCGTCGAGCAGCCGGTAGCGCCCCAGCAGACTTTTTTGCTCATGGGCCGCCAGCGCGTCAAAATGCGCAAGCCATTCCATTTGCGCCGGGTCAGGCGACCGGGCGCCTTCGCCGAAAAAATTCAGGCGCAGACAGCGCGACAAGATGGTTTCCAAAATCCGCTGCGGCTCGGTGGAAAGCAAAATCAGAACCGACCTGCCGGGCGGCTCTTCCAGCGTTTTCAAGAAAGCATTGGCGGCTTGAACATTCAGCCGGTCCGCCCCCGCGATGATCGCCACCTTGTATTCAGCCTCGGTGGGTTTGAGCTGGATTTCGCGCATCAACTCGCGCGTTTGCTCGACGGTGACGATGCGCGATTTGGACTCAGGCCGCGCCCAATGCACGTCGGCATGGGTATCGTGGTCAATATTCCGGCAGCTCAAACAGGTGTCGCAGCAATCGGTCGGCACGCCGCCGGCTTTGACGGGGTTCCGGCAGTTCAGCGTTTTGGCCAGCGTGCGGGCGAGCGATTCCAGCTCTTCGAGCTGATCCCCGGCAAACAGGTAGGCGTGGCCGAGCCGCCCGCGGGCGAGTGATCGCTGGAGCAATTCGACGCCTTGCGTCTGCTTCGCAAAATGTTTGAAGGCCATGCGCGTTTTGAAAATTTGCAGGATGGTGCCAACGGAGGGGGTTGAAGCCAAACTAAAGGCATTCGTGACCGTGCGTAAACCTGCATCGTGACACCATGAGCACATGCAACTTTGCACCTTGGCCAAGTGGCGGTCAAGACAACGAATCGCGCACCAAAACGTGCGTTGAACCCGAATTCCGAAGTTGAGGAGTCCGCCCGCCGCAGGCGTAGCGGGACGCGCCTCGCGTCCCGCACTTCAAACTGCCCAATGGAATTATGTCAGAAAGGGGGGCGTGAGCCTGGGGCGACAATCGCATTCCAGTAGTAACCCCAGAGATCTTCCAGCTTGGTAAATTCCACATGGGCATCGGCACAACCGACATTCACCCCGCCGTTCCACAACGGATTTTTTGAACCAGCAATCTTCATGGATCCCCCTATAGGACCTTTTGAACTGTGGCGCGCGATGCAGCAGCGCGCCATGCCTTGGTTCTGGCTGCCAGCCGTAACCGCGCTGCACTTACCATTGTCGTCGTATAGGTTCCATGCTCCATTATTACCATCCAGAATCCCCCCTTGATTGGGCCACAGATCCGGCCATAATGCATCCACAAATTCAGGGGTCTGCGAAGGGTGTTTAATCGATGCATCATTCGGGAAAAAGGCGGGTATGTCAGGTGTATTAATAAAACTACTCATACCATCCTGATACCCGTAAAGCCATCCGTTTATTGCATAACTGCCGTTTGTGGCAATCATGGCACTGCTGGGATTGTTTGGATTCGAAAGAACATCCCAAGACCAGGCATTATTGGCCGTGCCTTGGGCGTTTGGAACGGCTCCAATGGGTGGCTCTTGGGCAAACGGGCACAGTCGAATGGCTGCTGAACCTTGATCTGACATGAGTGATATCATCCATAATGTACCGACGCTTGACCACCCGATGCCGCCGCCGTTATCATTTGCATACATAGCCGCCCCCGTCGCAAGTTGCTTTAAATTGTTAAGGCATTGCATGTTTTTCGCTCTTATTTTCGCAGCAGCCAGCGCTGGCAACAGCAGCGACGCCAGAATGGCAATGATAGCTATTACCACCAGCAATTCTATCAGCGTGAAGCCGGAGCGTTCCGTTATTTGACAGTTGCTCAATCTGCCTGCGCTTTTGCCTTTTATCTCTGCTTTCATCATATCTGCTCTTTGCCTTTTCTCGTTTATTTTGTTGAATTTATTAAACAGCCGGGCCATGACGATCTGCTTCATTCCAGACAAGCAGCCTAGCTCAACCCGGGCATGTCTATTTCTTTTACTCTTTAATACCACAGAAGAGGCAGGATGTCAATGACATCCTGCCTTCTCCTGATGTATCAAGCGTTCATTATTATTCGTTATTCTTTGAATTCCTACGGAACCTGGGTCCGGTAGAACATCGTCGGCGCGGTGGGCGCCACCGTGAGAGGCGATGAGGAATGATTCGTTGTCCACGGCCCGGTAATAGCGGGTGCTTGCAGCAGCGTTCCGCCGGGCCACGTCACCACCAGATTCGATCCGGACTGGGTGATGGTCGGCGACGGCGCGATGTTACGGACGATTACACACGCGACGTAAGCACCACCGCCACCGATGCCCGGAGTAATGACCTGAGTAGTGGCGGTGGCCTTGAAGGTTCCCACCACATAGACATTGTCGCCAAAACTGAATGAGGCTGAAACGTCGGCGGGATCAGTCGGAATCGAATAGTTCCCTTGACGAGATGCTCCGGCGATGTCGTTTAAGCCGAACACCTGCACGGTATAGTAATTACCCGAAATCAGGTTGTTCAGTGTGAGGGTCGATCCGCCGTAAACTTCGTCATCAGTTCCAAGAACCGCGTCGAAATTCGTATCGCCCGTGCTCGGTCCGGTGTACGCCCCGGTTATGGCCCTGGTAATTGAAGTGAGCGTGGCATTGGCTGACGTATTGTCAAAGGTGAATACGGTGGAGCCATTCGTCACCGTTACGATGGAGCCGGCACCGAATGATGTAGCTTCGAAGTATGCGCCGTACGGACTCAGAATTTGAGCCGCAGTCAGACCATTGATAACCACCGGGGCCGACCACTGGATGGTGGCAGTGCTTGCCGGCAAGATTACCAGTTGAATCCAGGCGCTGTTGGTGAGATTAACGCCTGAAAAGTGGTTGGAGGCCTGCAGGGTGTAATATCCGGTGTCGCTGACCTGCGGATTGGACAGCGTGTAGGTGGTGCTGGTCGCGCCGGGGATTGGCACGGCGCCGGTGCCATCAGGATTGGGGCTGACCAGCCATTGATAGCTGATCGGCTGGGTGCCGGTAAACGACGCGCTAAAGATCAAGGTGTTGTTGTTGCCGGCCTCATTGGTTACGGAGAGTGTGGAGAGAAACAGATTGGCATTGTTGGGCTGGATCGCCGTGGTGCCGTTGATAAGAAGTGGCTGTGAATCCACGACTGTCAGAATTGCCGGCACCGCTGACGGCTGCAACTCGCTTTGGACGGACCCGGCTCCGTCCGTCGCAATCACGGCATATTCCCTGTGGTTGGCGCTGGTCGTCACATTGGAGATCACGAGAGTGCTCGAATGAACCCCGGAATACTGGCCGCCATTGGTCAGGTTGACGAACGTCCCGCCTGAAGCCGGCCGGGACATCCATTGGTAGGTCACGGCGGAGGCTACACCGTTGCTGGTTGCCACTGCGGCGAACGTCTGCGTTGTCCCCGTGTAATTTGTTGCGGGCTGCGGAAGCCCGGAAAAGACGGGCAGGGGGTTGGGCGGGATGGCGCCCAAGACGGTATAATTGTCAAACTGGAGGGTGCTGCCTCCGCTATGGGTGACGACCAAACCGACACCCGTGATGTAACCGGTCAAATTGTTGGTGGCCGCAGATCCAACCACGGGAACAAGACTCGTCGAATCGCTTCCGGTGCCACTGACAGTCAATTGGTTCCAAGCGCTCATGTCGGGATAAAATTTGGTGGAATTGGTGACATACGCCAAGCCGCCGCTGGGCTGCATCGCGTTGGTTGACACATACCAAGGGCCAAAATTCATCTGCACGCAGATGAAGCCACTCTCTGACGTTGAACCGCTTGGAGTATTCATAGCCACAGTGAAACTGACATTCTGCGCGGCGGACAAATTAATGCCGGGGAAGGCCATGCGATTAGTGACTGGATTCGGGCTTGCCGAATAGGGTCCACCGGTTATGGTTGTGGAGGTGCCATAAAAGGCCTCGATGACTCCGGTACTATTATAGGAATAGACGGCGCATCTGGGGTAGGTCACTCCATGGTTGTTGGAGAAAATGCGGTTAAAATACGACCCTGTTACATCGTTCATCCAGCCGACATGGTTTACTGACTGGTCGGGTGAGGTCGGCATATTGAAACTTTCAGAATAAATAAGTCCTGCCACCGTCAAATTGGCCGGCGGCGCGCTGGTCACCGAGCCGTGTCCATTGGATACCACGACGATAAGGTCCATGTTGTTATTTGTTGTCACACTGCTGATCGTCAAATTGGTCGTGTTCACGCCGGCGAATTGTCCGGCATTCAGAAGGTTGGTGTAAACACCGCTGCCTGGCGCACCCCCCTGCCATTGATAGCCGGTGGCGTCAACTGCCGACACTGTGAACGACACGCTGTTTCCTAGCGGGGCGGTTGTGCTGGCCGGCTCAGATAGAATGATGGGCTTGCTGGTGGCGGGCACCACCCAGAGGGCGAAATCGTCATAACCCAACCAAACGCCTGCGGTGGGGGTGTTCGTCACCTCTCCGGCAAAGAAGAAAACACCAGGATATTTGCCTGCGTCCGCAGCCTGGACGGTATAGGTGAGCGAGTATTGCGCCCAAGCATTACCAAGCCCATTGCTCACAACTAAAACGGGAGTGGTGTTGGTAAAAAGGTCGTTCCCGTTTCCAATGATGTTATTGTAGTTGGTTGCTGTAATGATGCCGACTATTTGCATCGGGTCGGTAAGGTTGGTCCCCTGAGGATCGCTGGAAGTGGTGCCCAACGCCCACCAAGTAAGGATAATCTGCTGACCCGCTACAAGCGGCACTGGATTGGTGCTGATTTGATAGGCCCCGTCATCGCCCACCATTTCATACGCCCGATAGGTGCCGCTATGTGCGCCAGTGTTCTCGACACCGGTGTTCGTATAATTTACCCCATCGTCATTCCAAAAAGGAGTAGGGCCGCCCGCATCGAAATTTGTGTATTTCCCAATATCAGGCAATTCAAAGCCGGGATTGCCCAACAAGTTTGTGGGTTGCGCCCGTGCAACGCCGCACAGGACGGCAAACAACAGGCATGTGAATAAGATCAGGCTTGTGATTGAGACGATTGGCTTGGTTGGTTTCATAGGTAATGGTTTTGGGGTTGGGGTTGAATTGGAGAATGGTAGGTGGCGTGAAAATCGGGCGTATAATTTAATTCTGTTTAATGCATTAACGTTTTTAACGTTTTCTTTTTATGTCAGGTAAAAGAGACATCACTTCTACCCGAACTTTTAAATCGAAAACGTTTGGGTGTCGCTCTTGCTTAATATGCCTCAGTCTGTGCCTGTTTGCCTAGCCGGACAAATGTCCGGCTATTTTTTATAGACGACACCATTCTCAGATGCAAAAATCATGAAAACCCAATAAAACAGTCAAAAACGCTATTATTGCTATTATTGGGGGCGGCGAAAATTGGCGGCTTTTTTGCTGCTGGTTGGCTTTCTTCGAGGTTGGCGGTGGCCGGCGTGCTTATCATCCGCTTAATTATTGCATTTGTTAAATCCATAGTACAGGCGTGATTTGGGCATCGTTTTTTGGGGAAACTGGCCTATACTTCAGTCAATGTTAACAACAGCCTTTTCAAAATGGTGCGGTCGGGCGGCAAGATGGGGGTGCCTTAGCATCCGGATTATCGGCAATCAGTTGCGCCCGTCTATGGCCGACGACGGGGGCGGTCTAGGATCCGCCCGGCCAACCGCCGGGACGAACGGGTCGGCCAACATGCTGGTGCGGCTGGAGAAGATGGGCGGACGGTTGCCATCGCCAGCCAGGCCGTGCGCAGCATCACCCCGCGATTTTACACGCCACTGAATTGAGGATTATGATTCGTGTCGCCATCGTGGAAGATAACAGGATCGTCCTGGAAAACTTTGCGCGCTTTATCCGGGCCACACCCGATTTCCAATGCTTATGCACCTGTGCCACCGCCGAGGAGGCTTTGCAGGTGCTGCCCGGCCACCAGCTTGAAGTCGTGCTCATGGACATCCAACTGCCCAAATTGTCTGGCATCGAATGCACCGCCCGGCTGAAACGGCTACTGCCCTCGGTCCAGATCATTATGATCACCGTGTATGAAGATATGGAACACATCTCGGCTGCACTGCGGGCAGGCGCCTGCGGCTACCTGCTCAAGCGCTGCACGCCGGAAGAACTTGTGGCGGCCGTCCGCGAAGCGCGGTTGGGCGGCGTCCCCATGCCACGAGAAATCGCGCGCAAGGTCATCGCTGCATTCCAGCAACCGATCACGACGGCGGCGGAAATAGAGGAATTCCGGCCGAGCGAGAAGAAAATCATTGAATTGCTCGCGCTGGGACTGCCCAACAAAGAGATAGCCAATCGCCTGGGTCTGGGCACACGCACCGTCCGTTGGCATCTCGAGAACATTTATGGCAAACTCCACGTCAACTCCCGCTCCGAAGCCATCCTGAAGTTTCACTCGACCAATGTTTCACACAAGAACGAAAATCGTTAAGCTTTTGCGGATAAAATGTCTCGTTTCAACCCTTCCAGCTTCCAAACCCCGATTAAGGGCTTGTGAACGTTCGTTTCATCTTTGAGCCTGAACCCGTCAACGCAAAAGACCGTTAAAAATGGTGCCGACGGAGGGGGTCGAACCCACACACTCTCACGAGTACCAGATTTTGAGTCTGGCGCGTCTGCCAATTCCGCCACATCGGCTTACCAATGAACAACTTACAAAGCGACTTTTACTCAATCCTCCCATTGCACCCCGTCATTGCACCCCAAGGCACAAAAATGGTTCAGAATGAGCAACACACTTTTGCTAAAACCACTGTTGATCAAAACAAAAAACCAGCGTTTTAAGCATGAGGACGATACTCATTATCGCCAATGTTTTCAATGATGCCATTAGAATAGTGAAAGGCAAGATATTTCATGGAAAGGAGATGTTCGGAAAATGCCAGGTAACTGTTTTTAGCAGTCGCAGCAGACTGGAATCTGGCGCGTCTGACGGTTCTCGCCACCGTTCCGTTGGTTATTCTAGCGTTCGCGCCGTTGCAGTTTAGGCCGCCGCTTCAGATTGAGACGGGCGCTTTAACCCCATCTTTTTGATCCGCGCTTTCAACGTTGTAGCTTTGACTCCGAGCAGTTCCGCCGCACCGTTCTCGCCCTTGATTCTCCAATGAGTTTTTTCAAGAACAGTCATTAAGTTCTTACGTTCGCGACGTTGCAGTTCGGCTTCGGTGAGAAATTCCGGATCGGCATCGCTCTTTGCGTGCGCGGCATGTCGTGATGGAACAGGCGCGGATTCGGTCACCGGCAAATCGAAGTCCAGCGCGCCGCCGCGCGAAATGATGAGGGCGCGTTCGATGACGTTCCGCAGTTCGCGGATGTTGCCGGGCCAATGATAATTTTCCAATTTCGCGATGGCCGCGCGCGTCAGCCGCGGTTTCGGGCAGCCCAGTTCTCTGACCGACGTTTCAATGAAATGTTTCGCCAGCAGCGGAACGTCTTCCATCCGCTCGCGCAACGGCGTCACTTGAATGGGAAAAACGTTGAGCCGGTAGAACAGGTCTTCGCGAAAACGGCCCGCTTCCACTTGCCGCTGCAAGTTGCGATTGGTCGCGGCAATCACCCGCACATCGGCTTGACGCGTGCGGTCTTCGCCGACGCGCTCGTATGATTTTTCCTGCAACACGCGGAGCAATTTGCTTTGCAGGTCCAGCGGCACTTCGCCGATTTCGTCGAGAAAAATGGTCCCGCTTTCGGCTGCTTCGAAACGGCCGGCGCGGTCTTTGACGGCTCCGGTGAAAGCCCCGCGCGTGTGGCCGAAAAATTCGCTTTCAAACAAATCCTTCGGAATCGAAGCGCAATTGACGCGGACGAGCGGCTTGTCTTTGCGCCGGCTGCGCTGATGAATTTCGCGCGCGACGAGTTCCTTGCCGGTACCGCTTTCGCCCAAAATCAACACCGCCGCTTCGGTGGGAGCGACAAGATCAATTTGATTCACGATGTGCCGCAAGGCCTGGCTCTGGCCCACCAGCGCGCCGAAGGCTTTGGCTTGCACCACTTCTTCCTCAAGATATGCGTTCTGCATTTCAAGTTGCGCCTTGAGACGTTGAATTTCTTCGAACGCCCGCTTGCGCTCGGTGATGTCCATAAGCATGGCGAAGGATCCCAGGAAACGATGCTCGGCATCCCGGACCGACGTTGCCGAAACATACATCCATACCGCGCTGCCATCCTTGTGGCGGTATCTCTGCTCGTAGCGCTCGGTCAGCCCCTGGCGGCGCGCTGCTATTCTCGCTGACATCTCAGATTGGTCGTCCTCGAACAGAAACTCATGGAGTTTCCTGCCCACCATCTCCTCTGGTTCATACCCAAGCATTTCCGCCATGCGCCGGTTCACCAAGGTGGTTATGAATTGCTCATCAAGTTGCCAAATGCCTTCGGACGCCGTTTCCACGATCCGGCGGTAACGTTGTTCGCTTTGCCTGAGTTTCTCCTCCGTTTGTTTGCGTTCAGCGAGCTCAAGCTCCAGCCTTTGGTTGGCTTGCTCGAGGCGTTTGCCGGCCACGCGAATTTCCTCGAACGCCCGCGCGTTGGCGATGGCCGCGCCGAAGTGATCGGAGTAAATTTGGTGCCAGGCACTTCTGTCCTTCGTCCTGTTGGCGCGGGAAAAAATGGCGAGCACTCCCAGGATTTCGCCCCGAAACGCGATGGCCGCTCCCGCGTAAGTTCGAATTTTTTCCGCCTGCGAAAATTCCAGGCGGGAAAAATCGCCGGAAGCCTCGTCCGCATTCTGCAACTCGGTCCGTTGTCCCGTCGTGGCAAGAACCAGAGGTTCTTGTAATCCTTTCTGGAGAAGTTTCCGATTCCCCGCCTCTTGCAGACAAGCCAATTGCAGGCGTGTGGGCGATGTATGCAACGACAAATTCGATTGACACAAATACATTTTATATTTATCGCCCGACACAAGATTCCAATGCAATAATTTATGGAGTAAGCCGAATTATTAATGACGTTGGAATACGGGTTGCGCCTTTGCGGGGTGATAATGGTTTGAAGCCTGGAGAAATAGGGTTTTTGATACCGCAAAAGTCTTATTGAGTTTTTATACCTGCATGGCACAAATTCGTGCCAAGCGATACGATTGGCAAGGGCACCCAAAATCCAAATTAAGACACTACCGTCCATTCCGCAGACTGTGATGGCAGCGGGTCCTGTGTGATTTCCCATTTCCCCGCATTGCCAGCCGCCATGCTTCTGCTAGTCTCGCGCGCATATGGCTTTTGCATCCTTCTGCGAATTCGTCAACCAGCTTGACCGCGCCGGCGAGTTGAAACGCGTTTCGCAACCCGTCGCAACCGAACTCGAAATTACCGAGCTGGCTGACCGTGAAATGAAATCGCCCGGTGGTGGCAAGGCGCTGCTCTTCGAGAAGCCGACCGTCAACGGCACCGTGTCGCCTTTTCCGCTCGCCATCAACACAATGGGCTCGCCCAAGCGCATGGCCATGAGCTTGGGCGCCAATTCCGTGGACGAAGCCGCCGTCGAACTCGGCGCGCTGATGAAAGCCAAGCCGCCGACAGGTTTTCGCGAAGCCATCAAACTGCTTGGCCAAGCGCTCGATTTGCGCCACGCCAAACCGAAGCTCGTGAAAGACGGGCCGTGCAAGGAAGTCGTGCATCGTTTCGATGCTCCGCCAACCCGCACTGAACCGTGGCCGAAGGCGGCGGACATTCTCGGTGTAGGACAGGCGTCGCGCCGGTCTCCATCTTCTTTGGAAAATATTAGAGACAGGCGCGACACCTGTCCTACGCTGGCAAACTTACCCATCCAGAAGTGTTGGCCGTTGGACGGAGGCAGATTTATAACTTTGCCCTGCGTGGTGACGCGCGACCCCAACACCGGCGAACGCAACGTGGGCATGTATCGCATCCAGATTTACGATGACCACACCACCGGCATGCACTGGCAATTGCAAAAAGTCGGGGCGCGCCACGGTCGCCGTTATTACGAAACCGGCACGCGCATGCCCGTGAGCATTTTCCTCGGCGGCGACCCGGCGTTCACCTTCGCCGCCACCGCGCCGTTGCCGGATGGACTCGACGAATTTCTGCTGGCGGGTTATCTCCGCAAAAAGTCCGTCGAGCTTGTCAAATGCGAGACCAACGACCTCGAAGTCCCCGCCAATGCCGACTTTGTCATCGAAGGTTACGTGGACCCAAAGGAACCGTTGCGCGAGGAAGGCCCATTTGGCGACCACACGGGCTATTACACATTGCCCGAGCCGTATCCGGTTTTTCACGTCACCGCCATCACGCATCGCAAGGACGCGGTGTATCCGGCGACGATTGTCGGCATTCCGCCAATGGAGGACTTTTACATCGGCGGCGCGAGCATGAAATTGTTCCTGCCGGTCTTCAAGATGAATTTCCCGGAGATCGTGGACATCGCGCTGCCGGCGGAAGGCGTGTTCCACAACCTGGTTTTTGTGAGCATCAAAAAGAGCTACCCGATGCAGGCCTACAAAATCATGCACGGCCTCTGGGGCATGGGCCAGATGATGTTCACCAAATACATCGTGGTGGTGGACGACGACGTGGACGTACACAACACCCGCGACGTCCTGTTCCGCCTCTGCGCCAACACCGATCCGCAGCGCGACAGCATCTTCACCAAAGGCCCGTCCGACGTGCTCGACCATGCCACCAGCGAAATGGCAATGGGCAGCAAACTCGGCATTGACGCGACGAAGAAATTGCCGGGTGAAGGCTTCAAGCGCCCCTGGCCACCACTCATCAAAATGGATGAAGCGGTGAAGGTGAAGGTGGAAAAGCTTTTTGGAGGAACTGGCTCAATGGCCAACCAGTGCTTCTTTGAAGCCCGGAAGGCTGAACCGGCTTAACGCTTGAAGCAGCGGAAAACCGAAGTTAGGATTGGCTTTCACATGAAGCAGCAAAAAAGTTCGCCAATCAAACGGACCTGCCGCGGAGTGACTTTTCTTCCGGAAAACTGCGCATGAGCGATGAGGAGCAGCCAAACGGTTTGTCCGGGCCGGGTTCGGAGCGGCCCCGGATGGCGTCGGCCACCCCCTCACATCAAGGAACAAGCGGTATTGCGAAATTCCTGCCAACTTCGCGGAATCGGGGTTGGTTACTGGGCCTGCTGCTGGTGGCCGCAACCCTCATTGCTTACCAGCCGGCGTGGCATGCGGGGTTCATCTGGGACGATAACGCACACGTGACCAAGC
>Ga0181538_10000344_pt1 | contig 54992 bp, 47 predicted proteins | sample PEATcosm2014_Bin_40_FD_119773 | JGI IMG/M metagenome (GOLD analysis project Ga0181538, IMG submission 119773) | Peatland microbial communities from MTU Mesocosm Facility, Houghton, MI, USA - PEATcosm2014_Bin23_30_metaG | ecosystem: Environmental > Terrestrial > Soil > Wetlands > Peat | place...
CTTCGACGCCAGACTCCGTAAGGGGTCACATCCAAGGTAAGAACCGTATGCAGTAGATCCTGCAAGTACGGGTCTGTGCGGGGGGTGGCTGGCAACGGCCATCCCTACCGCGACGGTGCCTTTGCTTCGTTATTCCGCATGGAAAGCACCGCTCCCTCGCGGTCGCGGCTCAGTAACTTACGGCAGCTTCACACCGATCCGCCAGACGTTCTGCTCGCGTAGATTCGAGAGCCACACCGAGCCGTGCCCGACGCGGATGGAATCGCCGCCCGCGCCTACCCACTGCTTCACCACCGCATTCGTTGCCGGGTCGATTTCCGTGATCGGAATCTGGAAAATGGTGGCCCACACGTGGCCCTCGCCGAACGCGATCTCGCCGCCCGGTCCCGGAATTCCGGCTTCGATGTTAGTCAACACCTTGGCGGTTTTGCCATCGACGCGCGAGATGCTGCCATCGCCCTGGTTTAGCGTCCAGATGGAGCCCGCGCCCACGGTGAGAAAACGTGGGGCGGGTCCCACCGCGATGGTCGCGGTCACCTGATTCGTCTTGGGGTCCACGCGGGTGAGCGTGTTGGCCGATGGCGTGGTCACCCAGGCGGCATCCTCGCCGAAATTCACCGCCGCGGATTTCTCCGGCACCGCGATTTCCGCGATCACTTTGTTGGTCGAGGGGTCGATGCGCGAGAGCAGGCCCTTCTGATCGCTGACCATCCAGAAACTGCCCGCGCCGATGGCCACGCCGCCCTCGCTCTGCGCCGGCCCGACCGGTAGTGTCGCCACCACTTCGTTGGTCTTCATATCGATGCGCGAGACCGACTTGCCTTCACCCGAGCGATCGCCGCAGTTCGGCACCCAGATGGTGCCGAATCCCGCTGCAAGTCCCGAGCAGGGGCGTGTGCCTACCGTGACCGCGGCCAGCACCTTATTCGTCTTGGGATCGAGCCGATGGACCGTGTTTTTGGGACCGTTGGTGACCCAGACCGCGTCATCGGTGAGCACCTGCCAATCGGGCGTGCCTTCGATGGGAAAGACGGCATCGGGCGTGATGGCCGACATTTCGCGCTTCACCCCCGGCGTGGAAACGCCTGGCGGGGGCGGACGCCGCTGCTTTTTCGGAGCGAGAGGCTGGGTTGGCTGATCCTGCTGGGAATTCTGCGCCAACACGAAGCACAGCGGCAGCAACAGCGTAGGAATGACGAATCGTCGCATGGTTGATTATTCCGCTAATGTCGCGGCGACGCGCTTGGGATCGATGCGCCACAGCGTTCCGTTGTGGAGATTGGTCAGCCAGACGGAACCCAGCCCAACCTGAATTGCCCCGCCGCCCTCGCCATAGAACTGCTGCACCACCTTCTCCTTCTCGGCGGTGGCATCGATGCGGGTGAGCGGGAAACCAGCCATCGTCACCCAAAGTGAACCGAGCCCGTCGGCGATTCCGCCGTTCGTGGCCGGAGCGCCCAGATCAATCGTTTTCGCAATCTTGTTGGTTTTGGGGTCGATGCGCTCGACCTGCCCGTCCTTTTCGCACAGCACCCAAACGGCGCCTTCGCCGATGACCAAAGCCTTCGGGGATGGCGAAGTTTCGATGCGCTTGTCGACCTGGTTGGTCTCGGGATTGATGCGCAGAACGCGATTTTCCGACGGGCACGTTACCCACAGCGCCGTTTCGCCGAAGGCCAGGCTGTTGCAGCCGGCGGGGAGGCGGATTTCCGCCACCACCATGTCGCGCTCGGGGTCGATGCGCGCGAGCGTGGTCTTATCGTCCGTGAATGCCCAGATGCTATCGGCGGTAGCGGCAATCGACGAGGTCACGTTGTCGGCGCCGACGTCCAGCTTCTTGGTCACTTTACCGGCCTTGAGATCCACCCGCGTGATGGATCGATCGCCGCATGCCGGCACCCAGATGCTCTGAAAAGCCGAAATGCCGCCGCCGCAGGGCTTGCTCAATCCGGCAATGGAATCGCCGAGCTTGTTGGTTTTGGCGTCGATCTTGACCAGCGCGTCTTTCGCAGGGTCGGGAAACATCGGCGATTCGTCAAAAACGATCCAGGGCGGGGCCACCGCGAATTCGGCTTCCGCCTTCAGGCTGGCGAGGGGAATCTGCACCCCCGGCGTCTTGATTCCGAGCTTCGGTGCCAGTGGGGCAGCGGTCTTCGCCGCCTTCCCAGGCTTGGTGGCGGGCTGGGCCAGGGCGGCCAATGTGAGAGCGATCAGTAGACCTGCGGATATGCGCATGTAAGTGGCTTTCGAACCTCCCTAATCTAACCGGGTGCTGAAAAACATTGGAAACCACCGAGCCGCCGATGAACGCCGATAAACGCCGATTGAAAACACAAAACTTATCCGCGTTCATCTGCGTTTATCCGCGGCTTATTTGCCTTTTTCAGCAGCATGCTAATGAAGGCGAACCTGGCGGCGTGGCCGCGCGATTGGACGCAAGTATAGCGCGGAACCGAGAGGAACGGTATCGATTCGATCTATGATGGCTATCAAACACACCAATTAGGACCCTTTAGGATTGACAACGGTATGAGCAAATGGTAAAAAAGTGAAAACTCCGGAGGGGCTGCGTTTTCCCTGCCTCTGGGCCGCCACGTTGGCATGAACCGTCGGGAGAGTGGTGTTTCCGGCCGGCTCGGTCGCCTGATCTTTCCTGATTGAAGGGGTAGGCCTTTATCTATGCTTAGCCGTTCGAAAGCTCCTCTCTTTGTCACCGCCTTTGCGGTGGCGACCGTGGCGCACGCACTCGCTTCGCCGTCCGACGCCGCCGCCACAGCGGATTTCTTCGAAACCAAGGTGCGGCCGGTGCTGGCGAATAATTGCTACGGCTGCCATACCGGTTCCGCCATGGGCGGGCTGCGGCTCGACAGCCGCGAGGGCATGCTCAAGGGCGGAGGGCGCGGACCTGCCATCGTGCCGGGAGATGCCGAAAAGAGCCTGCTGATTACCGCGATCCGGCAAACCGACGAGAATCTGAAAATGCCGCAGGGCGGTAAGTTGAAGGCCCACGAGGTGGAAGACTTAGTGGCGTGGGTCAAGGTGGGCGCATTCTGGCCGGCAGCGGCGGCCGCGCCAGCCACTTCCGCCGCGAACCCTGCCGGCGCCTACGTCATTCCGCCGGAGCGCAGGAAATTCTGGAGCCTGCTACCGATTCAGGACGTCCAGCCGCCGGCGGTGAAAGACACCAGGTGGCCCAAGACTACGATTGACCGGCTGGTGCTGGCGAAGCTCGAAAAAGAAGGCCTGCACCCGGTGCAGCCGGCCAATAAGCACGATCTGCTCCGCCGCGCCACGCTCGATCTCACCGGACTGCCTCCCACACCCGAGGAATACGCGGCTTTCGATAAAGATGCGTCGCCCGATGCGTTCGCCAAGGTCGTCGACCACCTTCTCGCCTCGCCGCATTACGGCGAACGGTGGGGCCGCGTCTGGCTCGACGTGGCGCGCTACGGCGAAGACGATTACCGCAGTCTCAATCCCAATCCGCGCGGCTATCATCCCTACCCCAACGCGTACGTGTATCGCGACTGGGTGATTGAGGCATTCAACGACGACTTGCCGTACGGCCAGTTCGTGAAAGCGCAACTGGCGGGCGACTTACTCGATGAGAAAACGCGCTATAAGACGCTGCCGGCGACCGGCTTTCTGGGGCTCGGCCCGTGGTATTACGACAACGGCGCGGTGGAAGTGACGCGCGCCGACGAACGGCACGACCGCGTGGACGTGGTGACGCGCGGATTTCTCGGCCTGACGGTGGCTTGCGCGCGCTGCCACGACCACAAGTACGATCCCATCCCGCAGACCGATTATTACGCTCTGGCCGGCGTCTTTCTGAATACCGCGTATCACGAATATCCGATGGTGCCGAAGGCGGTTCTGGATAAGTACACCGATATCGAAAATCAGGTGGAAGAGAAGCAGAAAGTGCTGACGGAGATGCAGAACAACCTGTCAGGTTCGCTATCGGAATCGTTGGCGTTTCAGACGTCGAATTACCTGCAGGGCGTTTACGAAGTGGCGGGGCAGAAGAAGGATATCGAGCAGGTAGTGGAGTCCCGCAAGCTCGATTACGAGCTGCTCGAGCGGTGGATCGCCTACCTGGATAAGACCACCGACAAGTACCACGATAAGGAAGCTTTCCAGGCGGCCATGAAGAAAGCCCGGCCGGTGTCCGGCGGCGGCGGTGGAGGCCGCGGCGGCGGCGGATTCGGCGGCGGCCGCGCAGGACGCGGGGGCGGGGGAGGCGGCGTCAGCGCGGAGGTCAAGAAAGTCTGCGACGATTTTCAGGCGGACGTTCTGCGCGTGATGCTGGAGCGCAAGGAAATCAACGAGGAGAACGAGATCATCGCCGATAAGGCGCTCGAAGGCACGAAGAAAAAGAAGCGCGCCAACAAGCCGAACGAATTCATCACCAACGACGATTTCTGTCCCGGCTGCGGACTCCGGCTCAAGCCCATGCCGGAAGCGGACAGCAACTTCTACACCGAAGTGTTCCAGCGCGAGCTGAAAGATTCCGACGACGTGGCGGCGATGATGGCGGCGGACAACGCCGCTCCCCCCAAACCGGGCGTGCTGCTGTTCCGCGGATGGGGTCTCGAAAGCCGCGTGGGCGCGCCGGCGCAGGCGGAAATGAACGCCGTGAAAGCGGATATCGACGCGGCACGAAAGAAACTCGATCCGGGATATCCCTTCCTGCACGGCGTGGAAGACGCCAAAGTTCCGGTGAACCTGCCGATCGCCCTTCGCGGGAATCCCATGAATCTGGGCCCCGAGGTGCCGCGCCATTTCCTCAGTCTGCTCTCCGACGGCGATCCCAAGCCGTTCGCGCAGGGAAGCGGACGCCTGGAACTGGCGGAAGATATTGTGAAGCAGCCCATCGCCATGCGGGTGATCGTGAACCGCATCTGGAAAGGCCATTTCGGGACCGGCATCGTGGATACGCCGAGTAACTTCGGCTTCGGCGGGGAACGGCCCACCAACCCCGAGTTGCTCGAATACTTGGCCGGGCAGTTCGTGAAGGACGGCATGTCGATCAAGAAGCTGCACCGCCAGATCATGTTGAGCGCGGTGTATCAACTGAGCACCGAGAACGACGCGCAGAACTTCGCCAAGGATCAGGGCGACCGGTTCTACTGGCGCATGGACCGCAAGCGCATGGACGCCGAACAGGTTCGCGACGCCGTGCTGATGGTGGCGGGCAATCTGGACACGTCGCTCGGCGGAACAAGCACCGAACTGACGCCGGCGTTCACGCGGCGCACGGTGTATGGCAGGGTGAGCCGCTACAAGCTCGATGAGTATCTCCAGTTATTCGATTTTCCGACCCCGAATATCAGCGCGGAAAAGCGGTTTACAACCACCGTCCCGCTGCAGCGGCTGTTCCTGATGAATAGCGATTTCATCAGCGTCGAGGCCGAGGAATTCGCCAAACGGGTGGCGAGCGAGCCCGATAACCGGTCGCGCATTCGCAAAGTTTACGAACTGGCGTACGGCCGCGAGCCCAGCGAACAGGAAATCAAGCTCGGCATCGATTATTTGCACGAAGAGCCGATGCGCGAGTACGAAGAGAACAAGAACAAACCTGCGGATGGGGAGTCCGGAGGGCGCGGCGGGCGCGGCCGGGGAGGAATGGGTCCGAACACCGCGGCGGCCAAGCCGGAAATGCCGGAGGAGACGGAAGCCGCTGCCGGCGCGGATGGCGATACGCCCGCTCAATCCGCCATGGGGATGGGGATGTTCGGCGGCATGGGCGGTCGCGGAGGCCGCGGCGCCGCGGCGCCGGAAACGAAATACGAAGCGACGGCGTGGGGCAGGTATATTAAGGTGCTGCTGAGCGCGAGCGAGTTTGTGTTTATCAACTAACTGAGCCGCGACCGCAAGGGAGCGGTTTCTGGGGGAGCAATGACGGATCACCGGAAGCGAATTCCACTTACTCGCCGCGAGGCGTTATGCCGCGTGGGGAACGGGTTCGGCATGATGGCGTTTGCCGGCATGCTGGGGCAATCGCTGGCGAAAGCCGCCGCGGTGGTCACGCCGGATGGCTCGGTGGGCGTTGCCCGGCTCGACTATCCGCAGCGCGTGAAGCGCATCATCTTCCTGTTCATGAATGGCGGCTGCTCGCACGTCGACAGCTTCGACCCCAAGCCCGCGCTCGATAAATACGACGGCCAGCCGCTGCCCGGCGGCCACATAAACACCGAGCGGCGCACCGGCGAGTTGATGAAATCGCCGTTCAAGTTCCAGAAATACGGCCAGTGCGGCATGGATGTCAGCGAGCTTTGGCCGCACCTGGGCGAAGTGGCGGACGACATCTGCTGGGTGCGCTCGGTCTATACCGATATCCCCAACCACGAGCCGTCGTGCCTGATGCTGAATACCGGAGCGAACCAGGCCGGACGTCCGTCGATGGGCGCGTGGCTGACGTATGGGCTCGGAACCGAGAATCAGAATCTTCCCGGGTACGTGGTATTGTGCCCGAGTGTGCCCACGACGGTCGGTCCGCCGCTTTGGAGCAACGGATTTTTGCCCGCCATCAACCAGGGAACTTACATCTCGAATCGCGTGCAGACGGCCGATTCCGCCGACGGTGAAATGCCCGCCGCCATGCCCGACATGCCGAAGAAAGACAAGGACGGCAAGGAGATCCCCCAAAAAGTCACCATCGAACGGCAGTTCGATCCCAAAAGGCTCATCAGTTACGTCAACAACCCGAAGTTTTCGCTGGTGGAGCAGCGCCGCGAACTCGACTTACTGCAAAAACTCGAGAAAATGCGCGAGGAGCAGACGGGCGCCGACTCTCAGGTGGAAGCTGTCATCAAGTCAATGGAAGTGGCTTACCGGATGCAGACGGAAGCGCCAGACGTTTTCGACGTTCGTAAGGAGTCGCAGGCCACGCTCGATCTCTACGGTCCCGGCCCGGTGGCGCGCGGCTGCCTGACCGCGGTCCGGTTGGCTGAAAAAGGCGTCCGCATGACGCAGGTTTACTACTCGCAGGGTGACCCGTGGGACGCGCACCAGGACATCTTCGCTCACAAGACCAACGCCAGGAATTCCGACCAGGCGTTTGCGGCGGTGATCAAGGATCTCAAGACCCGCGGGCTGTGGAAAGACACGCTGGTAGTTTGCGGATCGGAATTCGGACGCACTCCCGTGCGGGAGGTGGGCGGCGCGGGGCAGGGCGTGAAGCGCGGTCGCGATCACAATCCGTTCGGGTTTACGATGTGGCTGGCCGGCGGCGCCGTCAAGGGTGGGACGATCTACGGCGCCACCGACGAGTTTGGATTTAAGGCGGTGGAAAAGCCGGTGCACGTGCACGATATCCACGCCACCATCCTTTATCTCTTCGGCATCGACCACACCAAGTTGACTTATCGCTACAGCGGGCGCGACTTCCGATTGACGGATGTTTCGGGCAACGTTATCCACGATTTAATAGCGTAGGCCCTAGGACAAATGTAGGTTTGGCTTTCTTTCCTATCCGTGTCCATCTGTGTCCATCCGTGGCCAAGTATTCGCTGTTTCTAGAGTTCGCGGCAGCACGGACTTCGCAAAGGCGGACGGAGGAATGAGCCACGGATGGACACAGATGCACACGGATAAAACAAGCTTCACAGTCGCCGCAAGTCCGCGCTCACGCTACGGGCTCATTAATCCGCCCCATAGTAGTTTTTGATTTGACTCCTGTATAAGTTGCACTTACACTACTACAAATCACGTTCTTCGAGGGGATTCCTGTACCCGCTCTGTAGGCGGTCTCCGCGTCGAAACTTGCGGTCCACTCCAAACTGCACTCAAGGAGAGAGTTGGTTCCATGACACGTTTCGCCATCGCGCTGACCCTTGCCGCGCTTCCTCTGGCGGCCCAGACAAGTTCGCTCCAGGGCATCGTTACAGACGCACAGGGCGCGGCGATTCCCGCCGCCATTGTAACGGCAATCAATAAAGACACCTCCGCGGTACGCAAGGCAGTGACCGACACTACGGGCGCCTATAGCATGCTGCAAATGCCTCCCGGTCCGTACAAAGTTACAGTCGAAAGGCCCAGCTTTCGCACCAATAGCACGGATGTCATCCTGCAGACCGAAACTCCCGAAACACTGAATGTGAAGCTGGAGGTCGGACAGGTGACCGAGACGGTGAACGTCACCGGTGAAGCGGCGGTGGTCAACACGGAGAACGCCGCGGTCGGCAATCCGTTCAACGAGACGCAGGTGCGGGAAATCCCGTTGCAGACCCGCAACGTGGTGCAACTGCTGAGCGTCGAGCCGGGCGTTTCGTCCAGCGGACAGGTGGCCGGCGCGCGGCCCGACCAGAATAACGTAATGCTCGACGGCGCGGACGTCAATTACGCGTGGGGCGGGAACAGTGCCAACGGATTTAACGCGTCTATCCCGATTCCGCTCGATTCCGTGCAGGAGTTCCGTACCACGGTGGTGGGCCTAAATGCCGACCAGGGTTATTCCGCGGGTGGCCAGGTTTCGGTGGTGACGAAGGGCGGATCGAACACGTTCCACGGGTCGGCTTACGAATACAACCGCAATACGCTGACCTCGGCCAATAGCTGGGGCAACAATCACGCAGGTACGCCGCGTCCGGCGCTGGTGCGGAATCAGTTCGGGGCATCGCTCGGCGGCCCGATTCTGAAGAATCGCCTGTTTTTCTTTTATAACTACGAAGGCCGGACGGATCGCAGCGCGACGTCCGAACTGGATCAGGTTCCTTCTCCCCTATTCTCTCAGGGGATCGTCCAGGTGCAGTTGAAGGGCAGCAATCAGATCGTGCAACTGAATCCCGCGGCGGTACAGGCGATCGATCCGCAGCACATCGGCGAGAACCCGTACATTCTCGGGTTGATGAAACAGTATCCAGGCGGAAACGACCCGATCGGCGGCAGCGACAAAGGCTTGAACTTCTACGGGCTGACTTTCAATGCTGCCAACGCGCAGAATTATCACACACAGGTAGGGAGGCTCGACTACAATATCGACTCGGCCGGCAAGCACACCCTGATGCTGGCCGGCACGCTCAACGGGCAATCCTTGGCTGGAGCGCTGGCGCAGTTTCCGGGCCAGTCCCCGGCATCGGAAAATCTGGATAACTCCCGCCGCCTGGCCTCGCGGTACACGTGGGTGATCTCGCCCCACTTAGTAAATGCTCTAAACTATGGCTATAACCGGTTTAGTGAAGCTTCCACCGGCAACAGCACCGTGTATCCGACATTCGGGTTCACCGCTTATACCGCGACGCCGCGAGCCTCTCGCACTCTTCAGCCCCTGCACAACATCAACGACGATCTCACCTGGACCAAGGGCCGGCACACCGCGCAGTTCGGCATCTCCTTCCGTTTCTCGCAGTTCACCAGCCTCTCCTACAACAACTTCGAGAGCTTCAGCTTCAGCCGCAATACTCTTCTCGGATTGGGCAACGACATCGATAACGCGGTGACGTCGTATATTCAGCAGAACATCGCGCCGGGCGCGGCGCTGGCGAATAATACTTACGTCACCAACGCCTTCGGCGCCATGTTCGGCATGCTCAATAACTGGGGCGCCACATTTCACTATCTCGTGAACGGCCAGACCATCCCCTTCGGGCAGCCGTTCGGGACGGATTTCATCGACCGCGAATATGAAGCCTACGCGCAGGATACCTTCAAGCTGACGCGGAACTTCACCATCACTTACGGCCTGCGCTATTCGCTTTACGGGGTGCCCTACGAGAAGAATGGCCAGCAGGTGGTCCCGCAAACGCCTCTGAGTAACTACTTCGCGCAAAGAGTGTGGGCGCAAGACAACGGCGTTCCGAACTCTTCGCTGCCCGATTCCCTGATCACCTACGGGATCGGCGGGCCGGTGAATCACGGACCAGGCTATTATCCGCTGGATCCCAAGCTGTTCGCCCCGCGTCTCGCGATTGCCTGGTCGCCCGAATCGGGATCGCTCTGGGAGAAGATTTTCGGAAAGGGCAGCGTCTGGCGCATGGGCGGCGCGATGATTTACGATCACTACGGCGCGGCTATGTCCGAAGCATTCTCGCAAGGCGGTTCGCCCGGGCTGGCCACCACCGTGGCGCAACCGGTGAACACCAACTTCACCAGCACGTTCCGGTACAACGGCACGTCGCTCCCCAATCTGGCCGCTCCCGCGCCGTTTACATTCCCGTACACCCCACCGACGATCATCGGCGGATTCACCACCTTCACGGGCATCCAGAGCGATCTGAAAGCTCCGTATGAATACGTCTTGAACGCGACCTATGCCAAGCCGCTCAGCAAAGGTCTGACTCTTGAATTGGGCTACATCGGCCGCATGGGCCACCGGCAAATCGTGCAGCAGGATTTCGGACAGCCGCTGGAGGATTTCAAGGATCCGGTATCGGGCGAGACATTATCTCAGGCGGGCGCGGCGTTCGCCAACATCTATAACAGTATGATTGCCTCCGGCATGTCCGCCAGCCAGGTGGGTGCGGCAGTGAAGGCCAACCCGGGCCTGATTCCGCTTCAGCCTTTCGTGCAGAATGTCTTCCCCGGCATCAAGAATTACCTCATTCCGGGCAGCGCCAGCGCCAACTTTTTCTACGATTGGTACAGCGGCTTCAGCGGCAGCTTCACCGATACGGTGAACGACATGGACCGCACCCGCCAGTCGCTGGCGAACGGCGGATGCTTCTCCATTTACGGATGCAACACGTTCTTCCCGCTGCAAAACTCCGGCCTGCCGGCATACACCAACGCCGGATATTCCAACTACAACGCGGCGACGATCGTGTTGCGCCGGACCGTCCAGCACGGTTGGGGCTTCGACTTCAATTACACCTTCGGCCACGCGCTGGATAACGGCTCGTCCTCGGAATCGAGCGGCGGCGCGGCTCTCCAGGATGCCTTCAATCCTCGCGCGTTCTATGGCCCCTCGGACTTCGACGCCAAACACACCATCACCTTCGATTACGTGGTCGAATTGCCTATCGGCCCCGGCAAGGCACTGTGGAGTACCATGCCGAAACTGGTCTCCTACGCTCTCGGAGGCTGGCAGGTATCGGGCCTGACGTCGTTCCACGGCGGAATGCCGCTCACCATTTCCGATAGCGGCGTTTACAACACCAACTATGATTACTCGTCGTTCGCCATCCTCTATCCGGGAACGAAGATGCCGGCCAACGGTCCGACCAACGACCAGAACGGCATCCCCAGCCTGTTCTCGAATACCAGCGCGGTGAATAATTTCGTGGCCAGCTTCCCGGGTACGGTGGGGACGCGCGGAATTCTGCGCGGCTTCCATTATTTCGACACCGACCTTGCGGTATCGAAGTACTTCCCCATCAAGGAACGGTATCGCATTCAGCTTCGCGCGGAGGCGTTCAACGCGTTCAACAACGTCGAGTTCAACAGCAGCGCGCTGAATTTGAACATCGCCAGCCCCACGAACTTCGGTGAGCTCGGGTTTTCGAGTGCGTCGAATCCGCCGGCGCTCGCCGCGCGCGTGATGCAGTTCGCTGCCCGCTTCGAATTCTGATTTTATGATCGGTATTGTGGGGCAGGCAATCGTGCCTGCAGCCGGCTTTCCAGCCGGCCAAGATTGCCTGCCCCACAAAGCAGTCGTACTCGTCATTTCTGACGCTAGAATGGGCAGGGGCCATATGCTCCTGCTTTTTTTTATGACTACGAGAATGCTCTGGATCCTCGTCCTTGGCGCCGCTGCCGCGCTGGCGCAAGCGCCGGCCATCGAAACCGGCGTCTTCCCCGCCTCCTGGCTCGTCGCCGGGCCGAATTGCCTCGAAGTTCCCGACTGGCAGATTCACGAATACAATCCGACCTTCTACATCCTGCGCGAATCGGGCTGCACCAATTACGAAAAGCCGTTCCTCTATCTTATTTTCGGCCGCGTTAAAGCGCTGCTGGTGGATACCGGCGCGGGCGCCGCGGTCGATACCGCCGCGACCGTGCAGAAACTGATCGCCAAATGGCAGAAGCGCAATCAGCACCCCGACCCGATCGCGCTCATCGTGGCGCATTCCCACGGACACGGCGATCACGTTTCGGGCGACAAGGGCTTCGAGGGGATGGCCAACGTGACGCTCGTTCCGGCCACGCCCGAAGCCGAGCAGAAGGCCTTCGGCATCGCAAAATGGCCGGAAGATGCCGGCTCCATCGACTTGGGCGACCGCGTCATCGACGTGCTCGCCATTCCCGGCCATCAACCGGCGCACCTCGCCTATTACGATCGCAAAACGGCAATCCTGCTCACCGGCGATCATCTCTATCCCGGACGCCTGTATGTCTCCGATTTTCCGGCGTACATCGAGAGCACGCGCCGCCTGGTGGAGTTCACCGCGACCCGTCCCGTGGCCCACATTCTCGGATGCCACGTCGAGCAATCCACCACGCCGTTTGTGGATTACCCGGTCGGGACGGTCTCCCAGCCGCACGAGCACGTTCTGGAGTTGGGCCGCGCGAATCTGCTAGAGTTGTTGGCTGGACTCGAGAGCATGAAGGACCAGCCGAAAAAACTGGCGCTGCGCGATATCACCATCGCGCCGCAAGCTCCGAGGGGCCAGCGGAAGCAGTAATGGCTTCCGCGGTTACGCTTCACGAACTGGCATCCATACCGTACGCCGTCCTGGCGCCGGAACGCGCGGGAACGTTGCCGCTGTGTATTTTCCTGTTGGGCGCGGGCGGAACGCGCGAGAACCTGATCGACCTCCAGCCCACGTTCGACGAATGGTGGCGGGATGGTGTCTCGCCGCCTATGATCGTCGCCGTCCCCAGTCCCGGCATGGACTACTACCTGGAAGACAGCGCCGGGACCCTGCGGTGGGATTCGTTTCTGGCAGCCGAACTGGTTCCGGCCGTGCGCGCGGATTTCGGCGCGACCGATGTCACGGTGCTCGCCGGCATCTCCGGTGGCGGGTACGGCGCGCTCAAACTCGCCTTTGCGCACCCGGAAATGTTCGCCGCCGTAGCAGCCATGCAGCCCATGCTGGAGCCGGGATTGCGCGAGTCCGATGTCGGTGCGCGCAATCGCCTGCATCATGTCGCCGGAGGTCCGCCGCAGTTGATCGGCCCGTCGAGGGATGCCGCGCTGTGGGAGGCGAACAATCCGGCCAATCGCGCTCGCGTCAACGCGCCGGCGATTCGCGAGAGCGGCATGGCGATTTATATCGACGCCGCCAGCCGCGATTTTCTGAACGCGCACGATGGCGCGGAATTCCTGCATCGCACCTTGTGGGATCTCGATCTCGCGCACGAATATCATCTGGTTCGCGATGCGGATCATGGCGGCCCGACCCTGCGTCCGCGGATGCGCGCCATGTTCGCCTGGTTGGGAGCGAAGATGGGAGCGATTTTTGCGCCGCCGCCCGCCGACCGGAAGGCCGAAGAAGCTGCCGCGGAATGGCTGCAATCCGGAATGAAGGGCAAGCCTCCGGTCGGAGCGACTACCACCGACGCGTTCATCCAGTTCATGCGGAAGCGGTTCGAGCCGCTGCGCGATAAGGCAGCGGAGAGCGATCCCGCTACCAAGCGTGGATACGGAGTGGTATGAAACTCGCCGCGATCCTGGGTCTGCTCAGCCTCCGGCTGCTTGCCGCCGACCTGTCGCCGTTCGCGTACGACAAGTCTCTGCCGCTCGATCCGCACGAGCACGAAGTTTCCGTCCGCAGCGGGATCCGGGTCGCCAGGGTGGATTTCGCCGTCGCGCCGGGCGTTCGGGCCGATGGCTTCCTGGTGACGCCGCCGGCCGGCAAGACCAAAACCGGCGCGATTGTATGGATGCATTCCTCCGGCGGATTCCAGAATCTCCCCGACGCCATGCTGATGGCGCAAGCGGGCGCGGTATCGCTGATCCTCAATCCCATCGGACCGGATTGGAGCGAACCGCCGGAGAAATGGCGGCAGCCGATGATCGACGCCGTCATCAGCATTCGCCGCGGTGTCGATCTGCTGCTCGCCAGGGGCGATATCGACCCGCAGCGGCTGGCTTACGCCGGCCACAGTTACGGCTCCATGATCGGCGTGGACGCAGTCGCGGCCGACCGGCGGTTCCGCGCCGCGGTGTTCGAGGTCGGGCTGCCCGGCATGACCGTTCACATTCGCACCGCGCCGGTCGCCTTCGCCGAGGGAATCCGCAAGCGACTGGGCGCGCACCTCGATTCCGCGCTGAGTCTGATCGAGCCGTTGGATGCCATCCATTACGTGGATTCCCTGGCGCCCACGGCGTTACTGTTCCAGTCGGGTCGCCTCGACCCTGGCGTGACCGAATCGCAAGCGCAAGCGTTTTTCGATGCCGCCAGCCAGCCGAAAGCGCTGAAGTGGTACGACACGGCGCATGACGTTCTGGACATCGCCGCCATCAGCGATCGGGCGCGCTTCCTGGCATCGCATTTGGGCTTGAAGGGGATCGAGCCGATTTTGAAGGCGAAAATCGGGCGTTTCTGAGCCGCGACCGCAATGCAAGGGAGCGGTGCTCTAGTTTCCACTTCCAGGTCCAAACCCTTCCCCTCTTAGGCGAACAGCTTCCAGCAGGTTTCACCTTGGTTTGGAGGTATCGAGTGGCGCAGCCTCTCAGGCTGGCGTGTCGGTGCTCATACCGACACGTTCTTTGGTTCGGGCGAGGGAAGCGCCCCGAAGAGTCGGGGGTGCCCTCTGGGCCCGGCACGCTGAGAGCGGTCTCGGCGGTGAAATCCTAGCCGGATTTTTCACTTCAGCTTTCAGATCTCGGCGCGCGAGAGAATTACCGAGCGGTAGCCGTGCGGAGAACCTGAAGGAAACGCAGGTTACCTCTGCCCCCTCCGCGCTCTCCGAATTTGACTTTGAGTTTGTCTTCTCAGCGCCTCTGCGTCTCGGCGGTGAAATCCTAGGTTTTATCTGTGTGCATCCGTGTTCATCCGTGGCCCATTCTATGTCCCCAAGATTTGCCCAAATCCGAAGTGTCGCGAACTTCTGAAATGGTGATTTTTCGGCCACGGATGAACACGGATGCACGCAGATAAAGGCGCCGCTCCCTTGCGGTCGCGGCTCAGTAACTGACTACTTTATGCACTGTGATTGACATCGTATATGATATGATACTGTATACGATGTGAGATTAGTGCTGGATACCGATGTGGTAGTTGCGGCAATGCGCAGTCCAACCGGTGCTTCGGCTGCCATCCTGCAGTTGATCCGCCGGGGCCACGCTACTTTGCTACTGAGTGTTCCCCTGGCCCTGGAATACGAAGCCGTTTGCCAAAACGCAGAGCACCGCCTCGCCGCCGGGTTGAGCCAAAGACAGGTGGATATTTTCGTGACGGCGGTGATTGCGATGGCTGAGCCCGTGAAAACCCATTTTCTTTGGCGGCCGCAACTCCGGAATCCTGGCGACGAGATGGTGTTGGAGACGGCTGTCAACGGCCGCGCGGATGCACTTGTCACATTCAACATCCGGGACTATGGACAAGTACCCAACCGATTCGGAATTGAACTTCTGCTTCCGCGAGTTGCGATTGGAAGGATCAGGCAATGAAGGAAATTCGGACGTATCCTCTCAGGCTTCCACGTTCCCTGAAAGATGCAGTAGAGCGGCTCAGCCGGGAAGACCAGACCAGCATCAATCAATTTGTCGCTACCGCCGTTGCGGAAAAGGTGTCGGCGCTCCAGACAGCGCGATTCTTCGCAGATCGGAATGCGAGGGCGGATTTCGCCGCTTTTGATAAGATCATGCGGCGGCGCGGAGGGAAAGCGCCCCGCGAAGGCGATGAGTTGCCCGCTCGAAGAAAATGAGATCTGGGACCGCGACGGTTTGGGCGTTTGCTAGAAAGTGGCTGACCCGCCACTTGTACGATAGGCCCACCTTTCGTTCCTCAGATCCCAATGACAAGCCATCTCGAACAGGCTCGGACGAGATCCGATTGACAACTGTCAATTTACGTTTTACACTGGGAATCAGTGATTGAGAGCTTCAAACACAAGGGTTTGCGAAGCCTCTTTGAAGAAGACGACCGGCGCAAGATCAAAGCCGATCACGTTGACCGCTTGCGGTTGATCCTCTCGGCACTTGACCAAGCCGATGACGTACAGGATATGAACCAACCGACATTCCGGCTGCACCCACTCAAGGGTGACCGTGCCGGTGTCTGGGCCGTCACGGTCAGAGCGAATTGGCGCGTGACGTTTCGATTTCAGGATCGTGACGCCTACGACGTGGATTTGGAGGATTATCACTGAGGGAGGAACAAGACCATGAGGATGAAGAACCCCGTTCACCCCGGCGCGTTGGCCAAGGCTAATCTCGAAGAACTGGGGCTGAGTGTGGCCGTCGCCGCGAAGGCCATGAAGGTCACGCGCCAACAGCTTCACAACGTGCTACAGGCTCGGAGTGCGATCAGTCCGGAGATGGCACTGCGATTTGAAAAGGCGTTCGGTGGCAGCGCGGATATGTGGCTGCGGATGCAGGTAGCCTATGATCTCGCCCAGGCGCGCAGACATCAACGCAATATGAATGTCCCGCGACTGGCGGAGTTTCCTGCGCTGTAGCCCCGTGAAACTCGCCGCCCCGAAGGAGAGCAAAGGGGAGGCTTCTTGAAGTAACCGCGCCTGCTCCCGTTCGCCGGGCCATTTCGACAAAAGCCCACTCTTCGTCCACTGGTCCATGAACGGCGTCGGAGCGAATCAGCGGAGGGCCTTCAATCCTATTGGCATGCACGCTTCTGTATCGCCACCCGTCATGTTTGAAGAGAACATATGAGGTTGAAAATGGCGGGAGGTGTCGCGATTCTGGCCTTGCGGTGCGGGGCAGCCAGTGCCCAACCGACCTTCGATGTCGCATCCGTCAAGCGGATCGTTGGCGCGTCTGGGGGAATTCGCCAGGAGATCACGCGGACAAGTTTGAGCATGCGCGGCGTCACTCTTGGCTATTGCATCCGGTGGGCCTACGGACTGCGACCCTACGCCACATATCAAACCGCAGGGCCATCTTGGGTAGATCCGCCTTACGCCGAGTTTTATGACGTCGTAGCCAAGACGGACGTACCCGCAACGCCTGAGCAACTGAGGATGATGTTGCGCACCTTGCTGGCGGCGAGGTTCAAGCTCGTTCTCCACCAGGAACAGAGAAACACCCCAATCTACGCTCTGACCACGAGTAAAGATGGGCCAAAAATGGTTTCGTCCAACAAACCGGAGGGCGAAGGTGAGATCAAACCGCGGGGTGTCAACGTGTTCGATTGCGAAGGCTGTTCCATGGCGCGATTGGCAGATTTTCTGGACTCAATAACTCGGCTTCCAAACGATCCTGCGCCCGTCGTGAATGAGACCAGGCTCCAAGGCACTTTCGACTTCTCTCTCGACCTGCAGAAGCATAAGGAGTACGATGCCTCACGCGCGCCAGTTCTCGACGACCGGGGCCATGTCGACATGAGGGGCGTAGTGATGCGAACGCTTCCCGACATCGGTCTCAAGCTTGAAGCGAAGCGGTCACCGATCGAGGTTCTAGTCATCGACCAAGCATCGAGGGAACCAACGGCAAATTGACGTTGTGGCCGAAGAACGGGGATTTCGGAAGGTGGACCTCAGCGGTCCGATTCGCCAGGGGCAATCTCGGAGTAGCACGTGACCCGGGCCGAGCCGTAATGGTGCCACCGACGGACCCTGCGAGATTTCAGCTCTGTTTAGCCGGGCCTTTGAATTGATTCACAACGTTGGCTCTCCGCAACAAGCAATAGATCGCGGTCGATTCCAGTGCCGCTACGAAGTACGGGGTCACCAACGAGGCAAAACGCGCGCCAGCGAGTTGGTCAGCGTTTGAATATTGGAGCGGGCCAGTAGCAGGCTGAGGATGCAGCCCATTTCGTATGATCGTAAAGGCTGTCCAGATTAGGCAGATTACCCAGAAAGAGATTGCTGCATACCGCGCCCACTGGCGTCGTCGGTGGAGCGCGAATATTACGTAGATGAAACCGATGCCCAAGTTGAGGAGTGCAGCGCAAGGGATGAAGAGTAGTGGCAATCGTGATACTAGTGCTTGGCGGAGATCATAGAGGCTGGTAATCAGAAAAATGAGGCAGAAGAGGCCCAGGCCCACGTACGTCACCGCAATGGTTTTGCTGAATGCCCTGACTGCAATCCTGGCTGGCGAGGCGACGCTCGCTGAAGCAGTCGGGCTATAATCTTCCATCAAGTTCTCCTGGGATCGATTTTACTCCTCTCAACCGCGCCTGCCTCCGTCTACGAACATTCAGTCCGACCTGTTCGGCACTCTGTGGGCGAAGAACGGGGTTCCTGGAAACTGCACCGAAGCGGTCCGGTTCGAGGCGGCCGGTTACCGAGATGCCCACAATATCATTCCTAAGCGGCTCCCACTTCCAAGCCCGGCGATAGGCGCGTATCATTAAGCATGACGGTAGGATCGCGGTATTGCGCCATGCAGTTGAGAAAAACCTGCACAATCGGATGTCTTTTTGTCTGCGCCTCCCTTGCGCAAACGGAGGGCGGCTTGAGAGCAAAAGTCGCGACCGTTCATTATCCGCCGCTTGCCGAATCTGCACGAATTCAGGGAGATGTTCGCCTTGAGGTCAACTCCGGCGTGGTTACGCTTGTTTCGGGACACCTACTGCTCGCGCCACTGGCTATCGACAACGCGAAAACGCTCGGGTCGATCCCAGGCCAAACGAAGGTCGACATCACCTACCACTTCGTCATTGTCGACACTACAACAAGCGTGCCCACATCGACGACTGTCAAGAGAGGAAATGCGCTTGAAAGAGCCATATTGCGGGTGTTGGGAGTCAAGACTGAAAAGGTGGTGCACAGTTACCGATGCGAAGAGGGCGTTGCTCCGGCGAGCGACATCAAGACCGAGGGTGCCGTTATCGAAATCTGGGTCTACGGCAGGACTCTCTGTCTTCGGACTGATACGGCGACGCTCGTGGCTAGACGTTGACGAGGAATGTCGAGGGCGGTTTCAACGGTTCGCCCGAGCCGAGCAATTGACCGGAACCCGTTCTCATTCTGCCGCCAGGAATGAATTCACGTGATCGCGCAACGTAGAGGTTCCTTCCGATAACGGCAGGAAAACGGGGTTACCGGAAACTGCATGAGGCCGCATAGCTGTGTAGCCCCCCAATCCTCTTTGGCCCCATCTTTCCATCGGCCTAATCTGAACACTTTAGCGTTAGCCCCTCGCCGCCTTATCGATCGCCCGCAGCTTTTCCCAGAACCCGCGCAGCATATCGAGTCGCAGCGCGTTCGGGCCGTCGGAGAGCGCCTTTTCCGGCGCGTCGTGCACTTCCACGAATACTCCGTTCACGCCCACCGCGACCGCGGCGCGCGCCAGTGGCTCGATGAATTGCGGCTGCCCGCCCGATGCCGCGCCTTCGCCTCCCGGCAATTGCACCGAGTGAGTGGCGTCGAATACCACCGGCCAACCGGCATCGCGCATGATCTTCAAGCCGCGCATGTCCACCACCAGGTTGTTGTACCCGAACGCCGACCCGCGCTCGGTCAGCACTACCTGGCTGTTCCCCGTGGACGCCACCTTCTCCGCCGCGTAGTGAAAATCGTGCGGGGCGACGAACTGTCCCTTCTTGATATTGACGATCCGCCCCGTGCTCCCGGCGGCCAGCAGCAGGTCGGTCTGCCGGCAGAGGAACGCCGGAATCTGCAGGATATCGGCCACCTCGCCCGCCGGTTCGGCCTGCGCCGGCTCGTGGATATCGGTGAGGATGGAGAACCCCTCAGCCTTCACGCCGGCCAGAATCCGCAGTCCCTCGCGCAGCCCGGGACCGCGATACGTGCCGCCGCTCGAGCGATTCGCCTTATCGAACGACGCCTTGAAGATGAAATCGCCGATGATCGCGCGGATGGCATGGGCCATGAAATGCACATGTTCTTCGCTCTCGATCACACACGGCCCGGCGATCAGGACCAGCGGTTTTCCGGCGGAAAAATCCGCGTACTCAATCGCCACGCGAGTATATTTCCTCCGCCTGCGCCTCCGCGAGGACGGGCGTCAGCCGGCGCCGGCGATTCTCGTACGATGCTCCGATAAATGCCTTGAACAGCGGGTGCGGCTCCATGGGTTTGGACTTGAATTCGGGATGGAATTGGCAGCCCAGGAACCAGGGATGGTCGGCCAGTTCGCAGATCTCCACGTAGGTGCCATCGGGCGTTTCGCCGGTGATGCGCAGGCCCCCCGCCTTCAAACGATCTTGGTACTCGCGATTGAATTCGTAGCGATGGCGATGGCGCTCGTGGATTTCGCGCGTGCCGTAGGCGCGATAGGCGAAGCTGTTCTCCACCAGCCGGCAGGGCCAGCTTCCCAGCCGCATGGTGCCGCCCAGGTCGTCGATGCCTTTCAACTCGCGCAGCTTGAAAATCACGCGATGGGGCGTGCCGGAGTTGAACTCGGTGGAGTCGGCCGCTTCCAGGCCGCATACGTTGCGGGCAAATTCGATCACCAGCGTCTGCATGCCGAGGCAGATTCCGAAATACGGCACCTTGCGTTCACGCGCGAAGCGGATGCCGTTGAGCATGCCGTCGATGCCGCGCTTGCCGAATCCGCCCGGCACCAGGATGCCGTCGTAGCCCTCCAGTTGTTGTTCCCAGCCCTCGCCCACCACGCCTTCAGCCTCGATCCAATTGATGTGAACCTTCAGCCGGTGCGCCAGGCCGCCGTGCAGCAGCGCCTCTTTCAAGCTCTTATAAGAATCCTCGTACTCCGTATATTTGCCGACGATTCCGATGTTGACTTCATCTTGCGGATTGTCGAGCCGCTCCAGCATGGCGTTCCAGCGGCTCATGTCGCGCGGGCCGGCCTCCATGCGCAGCAGCCGAAGCACGATTTCGTCCACACCCTCGGCGGCGAACGTCACCGGAACCTGGTAGACCGATTTCACGTCGCGCGCGGTCACCACGGCCTCGATATCCACGTCGCAGAACAGCGCGATCTTCTCCTTCATCTCCGGGCTGATGAAGCGCTCCGAGCGGCAGATCAGAATGTCGGGCTGGATACCGAGGGCGCGCAGTTCCTTCACGCTGTGCTGCGTGGGCTTGGTCTTCAACTCCTGCGCGGCGGCGATCCATGGCACCAGGGTCACGTGGACGAAGATGCAATTGCCGCGCCCCTGCTCGTGCCGCATCTGGCGGATGGCTTCCAGGAAGGGCAGCGATTCGATGTCGCCCACGGTGCCGCCGATCTCCACGATCACCACGTCCGCATCGTTCGCTACGCGCTTCATGGCGGCTTTGATTTCGTTGGTGACGTGCGGAATCACCTGCACGGTTTTGCCGAGATAATCGCCGCGCCGCTCGCGCGCCAGAATGGATTCATAGATACGGCCGGATGTTACGTTGTTGCTCTGCGTGAGCTTGGCGTGCGTGAAGCGCTCGTAGTGGCCCAGGTCGAGATCGGTCTCCGCGCCGTCGTCGGTGACGAAAACCTCGCCGTGCTGGAACGGGCTCATGGTGCCGGGATCTACATTCAGATACGGATCGAATTTCTGACAGGTAACTTTTACACCGCGGCTTTCCAGCAGACAGCCGATGGAGGCCGCGGCAATCCCCTTGCCGAGCGACGAAACCACGCCGCCGGTAATGAATATGAATTTCGCCATTACTCCTTTACCCCTTCGAGAGATAATGTTTCGACCAGCCGTGAGACTGTTTCCAGATCTTCCGGCGTGTCCACCCCAATCGACTCATAGTCCGTCTCCACCACGCGGATCCGGTACCCGTTTTCGATGGCCCGCAACTGCTCCAGCCGTTCGGCCTGTTCCAGCGGACCGACCGGCAGGGAAGAATACCCCAGCAAAAAATTGCGCCGGTATACGTACAGGCCGATGTGTTTGAAATGCGCCGCTCCTGTGGGACCTCCCGGGTCCTGTCTCACGAACGGTATCGGGCAGCGCGAAAAGTAAATGGCGTCGCCCGCGGCGTCGGTGACGACTTTTACCACATTCGGATCGGTGATCTCGCGCGGATTCTCGATGCGCTTCTTGAGAGTCGCCATCGTCACATCCGGCTCGTGCACCAGCGGCAGGATCGCGGTGTCGATCGCGGCGGGATCGATCAAGGGCTCGTCGCCCTGAATATTGACTATGATTTCAGCCGATTCCGAGGATGCCACTTCCGCCACACGATCGGTGCCGGAGGGATGATCGGCGCGCGTCATGGTGACGCGAGCCCCGAATTTTCTTGCGACGTTAAAGACCGATGCGTCATCAGTGGCAATGATCGTGCTTGTGAGGTAACGTGCCTGCGATGCCCGCTCGTACACGTGCTGGAGCATCGTTTTATTGGAAATCAGGGAGAGAACCTTGCCGGGAAAACGGGAGGAGGAAAACCGGGCGGGGATAACGCCCAAGATTTTACGCGGCACAAGCGATCATATCACAAAAACCGCTATGATAAACTGGACAAACAGAAAGGCTGGCAGGCCGTGATGCTGGCGCGGTCCTCTCGTAACTGGTTCATCAGCACTGTTGGGTGTCTTGTCGCCGTTTGGGGAATGGGCTCTCTCCTGTCCGTAGCTCGCGCGCAGGAGGGATCGCAGGTCAATATCTCTCCGCGCCCCAAGCCGGCGCCGAAAGAAGAAGTCCTTCCCCGGGCCAACATTCGTTCGGACGTGAATGTGGTCCTGATTCCCGTCACCGTCACCGACCCATTGAATCGTTTCGTCACCGGGCTCGAAAAGGAGTACTTCAAGATTTACGAGGACAAGAAACTGCAAAAGATCACCAGCTTCTCGAGCGATGACGCGCCGCTTTCCATCGGCTTGTTGTTCGATTGCAGCGGCAGCATGGGTCCCAAGCTGCGCAGTTCGCGGGAAGCCGTGGCGCAATTCTTCAAGACGGCCAACCCCGAGGACGAAGCGTTCCTGATTGAGTTTCACGACACCGCCGAACTGGCTCTTCCCTTCACCAACAACCTGGAAGAGGTTCAGAATCGCCTCCAATTCGTCCCACCCAAGGGAATGACCGCGCTTCTGGACGCCATCTACCTGGGCATGCACCAGATGAAGAAGGCCCGGAATCCGCGCAAGGCCCTGCTGATTATTTCCGATGGCGGCGACAACAACAGCCGGTACACCGAGAGCGAAATCCGCAACCTGGTGAAAGAAGCCGACGTCCAGTTATATGCCATCGGTATTTATGAGCCGATGAGCTCGCGCGGGCGAACGCCCGAAGAGAGCAACGGCCCCGCGCTGTTGACGGAATTGGCCGAACAAACCGGCGGCCGCCAATACCAGGTGGAAAACCTCAATGAACTGCCGGATATCGCCGCCAAAATCGGAATGGAATTGCGCAATCAATACCTGCTGGGATATTCGCCGGAGAACCAGGAACACGACGGCAAGTACCGGCATGTGGAAGTGAAACTGGTGCAACCGCACGGTATGCCGCTGCTGCGGGCCTTCTGGAGAATGGGCTACAATGCGCCGACGAAGTAAACAAGGCACCGCTCCCTCGCGGTCGCGGCTCTGCAACACATTGCGCCTACTGAGCCGTGATCGCAAGGGAGCGGTGCTTTTCATTTTCATTTGTCTCCTCGGCGTCAGCGTGAAGGCCTACCAGGACGCTCCCATGGTGTTCCGCACCGACACTCGCGTGGTGGTGTGCAACACGACCGTGGTCGACAAGAACGGCCACCTGGTCACCGATCTCGATCGCGACAACTTCACCGTCTACGAGAACGGCGTCCAGCAAAAAATCTCCGAGTTCAAACGCGAAGACGTCCCGGTGTCGCTCGGCCTGATCATCGATAACAGCGGCAGCATGCGCACCAAGCGCGCGGGCGTGGAAGCCGCCTCGCTGGCGCTGGTGAGGGACTCGAACCCCGACGACGAAGTCTTCGTAGTGAACTTCAACGACGAGCCTTTCCTCGATCTCCCTAACAAGAAGAATTTCACCAACAACATTCAGGAGATGGAAGAAGCGCTCACGCGCATCGATTCCAAAGGCGGCACGGCCATGCGCGACGCCATCCGCACTTCCATCGATCATCTGCTGGAGAACGCCAATCGCGAGAAGAAAGTGCTGGTGCTGGTGACCGACGGTGTCGACAACGCCAGCATCATCAAACAGGAAAAACTGATCCGGGTCGCGCAGCAAAGCGGTGTCCTGATTTATGCCGTGGGCTTGCTGGAAGACGAAGACCGCTCCGATGCCAGCAAGGCAAAGCACGAACTGACGGCGCTGGCGGAAGCCACCGGCGGCGAAGTCTACTTTCCCAAAGAAGTTTCCGAAGTCGAGCCCATCGCCCACATAGTCGCTCACGATATTCGCAATCAATACACCATCCAGTACACTCCGTCGAACAGCAACATGGATGGAACTTTTCGCCAGATCAAGATCACGGTGAATGCGCCGGGGCATCTCACGGTGCGCACGCGCAGCGGCTATTACGCCACTCCCGACCAGGCGAAACCCGCGAAGGGGACAAATTTCCGTTGAAGCAGAAGATCAGGATTCTAGCATTGGCGGGGCTCGCCGCTATCGGCGCCGCGATGCTGTACTCGCAGCAGCGCGATACCGGCACGGTGTTTCATAGCGAGATCCGCCTGGTGGTATGCCACACCACCGTGGTGGATCGCTCCGGCCGCCTGGTGGACCATCTCACCGAGGACGCCTTCACGGTCTTCGAGAACAACGTCCGGCAGCAGATCAAGGTTTTCCGGCACGAGGACATTCCGGTGTCGATGGGGTTGGTGATCGATTCCAGCGGCAGCATGCGCAACAGCAACAAGCGCGCCGGCGTGGAAACCGCGGCCATGGCGCTCATCCAGGCCTCCAACCCCGACGACGAGGTTTTCGTCATCCACTTCAACGACGAAACTTACTTCGATAATCCGGGCGGCAAGGAGTTCCTCACCAAGCCCGCCGAGATGCGCGAAGCCCTCGGCCGCACCGATCCGAGCGGCGGCACGGCCATGCGCGACGCCGTTCAGTTGGCCATCGGCTGGATGAAGAAGGCGCACAAGGAAAAGAAGGTGCTGGTGGTGGTGACGGACGGCGAAGATAACGCCAGCAGCGAGGACAACTCGCTCGAAAACGTGGTGCGCTCGGCGCGGCAGAACGAAGTGCTGATCTATTGCGTCGGCCTGCTCAGCGAAGAGGACCATAAGGCCGCCGCCAACGCCAGGCACCAGTTGAACGAGCTTTCGGAAGCCACCGGCGGCGAGGCGTTCTTCCCCAAGGAAGTCGCCGAAGTGGATCCCATCGCCCACCAGGTGGCTCGCGACTTGCGCAGCCAGTATACCATCGAGTACACCCCCAGTAATCTCGCCATGGACGGCAGTTTCCGCCGAATTCGCGTAGCGGTAAAGGGTCCCGGCGGCCCCACGGCGCGCACGCGTACGGGCTATTACGCCACGCCCGATCAGATCGCCGGCTCCGATCCAGCCCCAGCGCCCAATTTGCGGCGATAATAGAAGCAGCAATGCGGAAAGTTCTCTTTTCGGCCGGCCTGCTCGCCATGGGCATGGCGGCCGTCCACGGCCAGCAGCCGAAATCCGCCGCGCCGCAGGATACCGTCCCCGTCTTCACCTCCGATACGCGCCTGGTGGTCTGCCACACTACGGTGGTGGACAAATCGGGGAAGCTGGTCACCACCCTCAAAGAGGACGCCTTCACGGTTTTCGAAAACGACGTCAAGCAGAACATCCTGCTCTTCAAGCGCGAAGATATCCCGGTTTCCATCGGGTTGATTATCGACAATAGCGGCAGCATGCGGCCCAAGCGCGCCAGCGTGGAAGCCGCGGCGCTCGCGCTGGTGAAGGCATCGAACCCCGACGACGAAGTCTTCATCGTGAATTTCAACGACGACGCCTACATCGACAATCCCAACAACAAGGATTTTCTTACCGATGTCGAGGAGATGAAGGAGGCGCTGACGCGCATCGATTCGCGCGGCGGAACTGCCATGCGCGAAGCCATCGACAAATCGATCGAATGGCTGAAGAAGGCACATAAAGAGAAGAAAGTGCTGGTGGTGGTGACCGATGGCGTCGATAACGCCAGCACAATCAGCCTGGAAGACCTGGTGCGCAACGCCCGGCAGAGCGATGTGTTGATCTATTCCATTGGCCTGCTCACGGACGAGGAAAAGCGCAGCGCTTCGAGCGCCAAACGGCAGTTGAACGCGCTGGCCGAGGCTACCGGCGGGCTCACGTATTACCCCAAGGACGTCTCGGAAGTGGACCCCATCGCACACCAGGTGGCGCGCGATATCCGCAGTCAATACACCATCGCTTACAAACCTTCGAATGACGCGCTCGATGGGACTTACCGCAGAATCAAGATTGCGGTGAAGGCGCCGGGGAATCCCACGCCGCGTACGCGTACCGGCTATTATGCGACATCGGACCTGGGCGGCGGCAAGGTACAGAAGAGTAAATGAGCCGCACCGCCCCTACTGAGCCGCGACCGCAAGGGAGCGGTGCCTTTTACTAAACAAACTATGCTTCGCACCCTCTGGTCCCTCACGCGCGGCTATCGCCTGACGCCGTGGCGCAGCCCCTACCTGCGCTGGCGCATCGAAACGTACGCCGGCCTCCACGCCGAGCGTATCGGCTTCCGCGAATTCTGGCGCTTCGCATGGCGGGAGCGCCGCGACCTCCTGCGCTACCTGCGATGGACCGGCCGCATGCGAAACCGGCAACTGCTAGGATCGAACCATGCTCTTCATGGTGATTGAACGCTTTCGCAATCGCGATGCCAAGCCCATATACCGCCGCCTGCGCGACCGCGGCCGCCAGATGCCCGTGGGACTCGAGTACATCGATAGCTGGGTGGAACCGAGCTTCGAGCGCTGCTTTCAACTGATGGAGACCGACGACGCCCGCCTGCTGCAAGAATGGGTGGCATCCTGGGCGGACCTGATGGAATTCGAGATTCTTCCGGTGGTACATTCGAAGAACACCCGCCAGGATGTAGAGGCATTGCTCGATAGCGAGTGAGCCTGGAGGACAACATGAATCGACGCCACGTGATTCAATCGGTGCTGGCCGGCGCCGCAGCGGCCGTATTCCAGGACAACGTCATGGAACGGATCCGCGCGGCCTCCAGTTCCGTAAATGGCCGAACTCCCGAGGATGTCGCCGCCGACGAAGACTTTTGGGCGGAGATCCGCAACGCTTTTTCGGTCGACCGCAACATCATCAATCTCAACAACGGCTATTGCAGCCCCGCCCCGCGCACCGTGCAGGACGCCATGCGCCGCCTGCTGGAATACACCGATATGGGCCCTTACCACACCATGGTGAACGTGCTCTACCGGCAGGTGGAAACCGTGCGGCGTCGCATCGCGGACGCCGCCGGCTGCGACCCGGAAGAGATCGCAATCACGCGCAATTCCAGCGAATCGCTGGAAAACGCCCAGTACGGTATCGATCTCAAGCCCGGCGACGAAGTCCTCACCACCAACCAGGACTATCCGCGCATGATCGAGACCTTCAAGCAGCGCGAGCGGCGCGAAGGCATCGTCCTCAAGCTGATTTCCTTCCCCGTGCCCACGCTCGGCATGGACGATCTGTACCGGCGCTTCGAGCAGGCCGTCACGCCGCGCACCAAAGTCATCCTGGTGTGCCACATCACCAATCGCACCGGCCAGATTTTCCCCGTAAAGCGTATCGCCGACATGGCCCACGCGCGCGGCATTCCGGTCATTTGCGACGGCGCGCACGCGTTCGGGCAGTTCCCGGTCAACATCTCCGACCTCAATGTGGATTACTACGGCGTAAGTCTGCATAAGTGGACTTATGCGCCGGTCGGCACGGGATTTCTCTATGTGCGGAAGTCGAAGATCGCTTCCACGTGGTCGCTGATGGCCTCGGGCGTGACGCAAAAGGACGATATCCGCAAGTTCGAGGAGATCGGCACTCACCCAGCGGCCAATTTCAATGCCATCAGCGAGGCGCTGATTTTCAACCAGAACATCGGCTTCGACCGGAAGGCCGCGCGCTTGCGCTATCTGCGCGACCGCTGGGCGCATCGGCTGGCGGAAAATCCCAAGTGCCGCATCTTACACTCTCCCGACCCGGCGCAGAGCTGCGGTATCGGATTCCTGGGATTCGACAACATCGATCCCGGCAAAATCGCTTCGTCGCTGCAGGGTAAGTACGCCATCTACACGGCGGTCATGGGCCACGAAGAGTACACCGGCTTGCGCATTACTCCCAATATCTATACGCCTGTGAAGGATGTGGATTTCTTCGCGGAGGCGGTGGAACGGGAATTAAAGCTGGTGTAAGAACGTTACTGAGCCGCGACCGCGAGGGAGCGGTGCCTTTAGAACCGTTTTTTCAACTTAAATCGTCCAAACGTTTTCGCACGACCGGACGTCCGACCCGAAGAGGAACCTTGAGACCAACATCCCTTCTCGCTGTCTTCATCGCCCTCGCGCACGCTCAGACTCCGGCGACGCCGCCAGGGCTCCCCGCACTTCACGCCGTCAAGGCGGCCACCCTCAGCCCCTCCTACAGTTGCCGCTCGAAGGAGGAGTTCGACAAGGGCTTTCGCAACACCGCCCTGTTCCTCTCCACCCACGGCGTCGAGACCAACAGCCCGGACCTGCTCTTCAACGGAGCCTGCGGCGCGGAGAACTACTTCGACGTCACTTTCGCCGGCGATGACATGTCGCTCATTGCCGATCTCGGCGCCGTCCCCATCGAGCAGGTGACCACGCAAAAAGCCTTCAACAGTGTGAACCGCTTCACGCGCGAAGCGAAAGTCGAGCAGGGCCATACGTACGCCGTGGTGGTGAACCAAACCGACCGCCGCGGGCTCTTCGTCTTCAGTGTCGATCAGTACGTGCCCGATCAAAAGGTGGTGCTCCGCTACGACGTGAAGGACTACCAGATCACCGAGCGCGTTGCGCAGTCCGCGGGATTCGACTGGGGCAAGTGAGCGGCGCCTTAATTATTCATCCGCTCCAACTGCTTTACCAGAAATCCGGTGTCGCTGAACGGGTCGCCCCCGTTCCGGGCCCAATATACGCGCCCCTGCTTATCGATCAGAATCGTGGAATGCAGCTCCATGTCCTCGAAATCGTCATAAGAGTGGAAGCGGTGGGCGTTGCCGTAGCGGTCGTCCGATAGCAGGCGGATAGGGAGGTCGCCGAATTCCTTGAGGGCGGCCGAATTCTTCTCCGGCGGCGTGCTGCTCACCGCCAGCACCACCGTATTCAGCCGGTCCCACTCGGCCTTCTTCTCGCCGATGGCATGCAATTGCCGGACGCAATGGGGGCATTCGGCGCCGAGATAGAACACCAGAATCACATTCTTGCCTTTGTACTCATCGAGCGTCACGCGCTTGCCGTTCGCGTCCTTGGCGTCGAGCAGCGGCGCGGCATACGGCTCCCATTTTTCCGGCCCGAACTTCTCGAGCGACGTGCGCAGATAATTCCGCTGCGCTCCCGGAGAGCTGTCGCGCGGCGCGGCCGTCACTCCGGCCGCGGCGGCGCGCTGCACGATAGCGAGCTCCTTATCGGCGTCGGCCGCGACGTAAAGCAAACGGGCCATAGCGTCCTCCGCCTTCGCCGTTTCGCCCAGGGCATGCGCCGCCCGCACCATCCCGCTCAGCGCCCACAAATCGTTCTTAGTAAGATCGAGAGCTTTGTCGAACGCCGGCTCGGCTAACATCGGACTTTTTGTCTGTAAGTACGCCTCGCCGAGGCTGTTATACAGCGATTCCGGGTAGAACGGGGGATCGGCGTACTGTCGCTGGAAATCGTACTCTTTTTCGGCCGCTTCGGAGAGGAACTTCAGGCCCTCCAGGGTCTTCCCGCGCGCCAGTTCGAGCCGCCCCTTCAAATCGGGTACTTGGATGTCATATAACGGGCTGATCGGCCATCCGTTATTCTTGTCTACTTCGGCCTTGAGCGCGGCATGAGCCAGGATGCTCTTCTCGGCCTTGTCTAAGTCCCCTTTGCCGAGCCATGCACGCGCTTCGAAGTAATTGCGGTTGATCTTATCGAGCAGGATATCGCGCCAGGGAATGTTATTCTCCTTCAGCAGATCGTCCCAGCGCTCGAACTTCACGAGGGCACGCGCCAGCGACGCGATGCCATAGGAATGGCTGCTTTGGAAGGAGTCGGCATTGGTTTCCGGATCGAGCGGCGCGTCGATCAACTGGCGCGCGCCGAAAATCGCGGCCTTCTCCATCCCCATCTGCTCCTGAATATAGGAAAGGTAGTTGCGATTGTGGCCGTAGTTCCAGTTATTGAAAGGGAACGTCATGCGCTGCTGCATGTATTGCTTTTCGCGGCGGGTGGCGGCATCCATGCTGATGGCGGCTTCGTTCCACATGCCCACGATGGCGAAAATGTGGCCCGGCATGTGCAGCGCATGCCCGATTGCCGGCGCGATATCGCCATACCGGCGCGCGCTTTCGAGCGCCTGCTCCGGCTCATGGTAATCCCAATTGTGAATGCGGTAGTGATGCGCGCCGGGATGGTCGGGCTGTTTGGCGAGGATCTCGCGGATCATCAGTTCGGTGCCGTACCGGTCGTTGCCCATGGTGCTGAGCGCCAGCATCGCGCGCGCTTCCATATCGTCCGGGTATCGCACGCATAGCGTTTCGAGAATTTTGCGCGCTTTGTCGCGGTCGCCGTCCTGGCCGGTGATCGGGTCGGTCAGCACCTGCGCGGCCATGGCGTCGATGTAGAGCTGCTCGCGCGGGCTCACGTTCGCTTTGCGCTTCAGCGCCTCGCGGATCATGTCGGCGGGCCGGCCGTTGCCGCCGAGTCCGCGAATCTGGCTGGCGCGCGCCAGGCCCCAATACGCCATGGCGTTGTCGGGCTCGAGCTTGAGGCACCAGCGGAAGGCGCGCTCGGCTTCGTAGTCCCAAAAGGAAAGCAGCAGCGCGTTGCCCTGGTCGAACCACTTCTGCACTTCCGGATTCTTCGTGGTGATGGGGAAGTGCGCCTCGCCGATTCCTTCGATGACCCACGGTTTCTCGCGCGGACCGACGTCGAACGCCTCGCCGTGCGACGAGTGGCCGAGTTTGCCCAGGATGGAGTTATCGGCAGGCTGCGCGGCGAGCACAGCCACGGCCAGCAGGCCGAGCAGCAAAGGTCGAAATGTCAACGGAATTCCCCCTTGGAGGATTATACCCGCATGCGACGAAAAAGCACCGCTCCCTCGCGGTCGCGGCTCAGTAGGCGCCGTATGGCGCGCGCTGCGGACGGCTCAACATGGCGTTCGCTTCGTCGTCGTTGTCGAAGCGCTCCTTCACCGGGTCCCAGTGCAGATGCCGCTTGAGCTTCATGGCGATATGGTGCAGCAGACACGTCGAACAGGCGCGGTGCGCGATCTCCGCCGGCGCGAGCGGCTCCTTGCGCGTGCGGACGCAATCGAGCCAGTTGGCGTGATGCTCGTCCGCCGTCGCCAGATGAATCTCATTCGGCCCGATCGCGCTATCCAGAATCTTGGGATCGTTGGCTTCGAGCGGCTTGCCCGCCGGCTTGCCGGCCGTCGGATCGCTCGGCGTCACGTCCCCTTCGCGCGTTACGAAAATCCATCCCTTGGTGCCGATGAATTTGATGCCGTTGGGATAATCGCCCGAAATCGACATCGTCATGCCATTCGCATACCGTCCTTCGGTCTGGAAGCGGCCGTGCACGTTCCACAGCCCGTGCGTGGGAAACTCGGCCCATCCCCAGATCTCCACGGGCCCCGTCAACTCCGTGTTCATGCCCCAGTGCGCGGTGTCGACATGGTGCGCGCCCCAGCCTGTGATCATGCCCGCGCCGAACTGCTCGCAGCGCAGCCAACCCGGACGATCGAAGCCCTTTTGCGGATGCACGCGCATTTCGGTGTAGTAGACCACCGGCGTGGTTCCCAGCCAGGAGTCGTAATTGAATCCGGCCGGCACCGGCATCTCCGGCGCATCCGGACCCGAAGGATCGCCGGGCAGCCCGATCTCGACGTGCTTCACATCGCCGATTCGCCCGTTGCGCACCAGCTCGCAGGCGCGGTGAAACTGCTTCCACGAGCGCTGCTGCGAACCGATCTGGAATATCCGCCCCGAAGCCTTCACCGCATTGGCCATAAAGCGGCCTTCGGCGATGGTCAGCGATGCCGGTTTTTGCAGGTACACATCCTTGCCGGCGCGCACCGCATTCACCGCCAGCACGGCGTGCTGGTGATCGGGCGTCGAGATCACCACCGCGTCGATTTCCTTACTGGCCAGCAGCTCGCGGTAATCGCGATACGCCTTGGTGCTGTTCACGGAATACCATCCGTTCACCAGCGCCTGCCCTTGCTCCAGGCGATTGGCGTCGAGATCGCACACCGCGACAATGCGCGCATAATCCACCTTGCGGATGGCCGGCAGATCGTGCGTGCGCGAGATGCGGCCCACCCCGATAGCGCCCACGTTGATGCGATTGCTGGGGGCATTTTGCCCGAACACCGTGGATGGCACTATCGCCGGGAAGCCGGCGACGGCGGCGGTTTTCAGAATCGATCGTCGGGATATGTTTCTGGGCGAAATGTCTCTGGGGGATATGTCTCCTGGGGAAATGCTTTTCATAGGACCCTCGCGTTCTTCTGTGCCTTGAGCACCAGTTCCGTCGCCAGCAGCGCCTGTTCCTGATCCTGCGCTACGTGCGTGCGGTTGACGATATCGGCCACGAATTGCCCGCCGAACGGCAGATCCACCTGGCTGCAATCCATGTAGGTGGCCTTCTTCTGGTCCACCAGGAAGAGGTGATTGCCGCCGGGGCGTCCCGCGATATCGGCGTACTTGCGCAGTTCGATGTAACCGTCGGTGCCCAGCACAAAGAGGCGCCCGTCGCCCCACGTACCCAGCCCTCTGGGCGTGAACCAATCCACGCGGACGTAGCCGAATCCGCCGTTGCCATGCAGCATCATGTCGCCGAAATCCTGAAATTTCGGCCGATGCTTGTAATTCACGTTGGCCACCTGCGAAGCCGTGACATCGGCCACCGTCGACCCCGTGTAGTACACGAATTGGTCGGCCTGGTGCGAGCCGATATCGCACAGAATGCCGCCGTAGCGTGCCGGATCCCAAAACCAATCCGGGCGCATCGGCTCGTTCACCTGGTGCGGCGCGAGGTTTACGGTCTGCACCACTTTTCCGATTGCGCCCGCCTTGATGAGGTCGCCGGCCTTCACCGCGGCCCGCACTTCCAGCCGCTCGGAATACATGATGCCGAAAATGCGGCCGGTCTCCTGGATGGTTTTGCGCACTTCGGCCAGTTGTTCGAGCGTAGTCATGGCGGGCTTGTCGCCCAGATAGTCCTTGCCGTGGCGCATGACGCGCACGCCCAGCGGCGCGCGCAGGTCGGGGATGGCCGCGCTGGCCACGAGTTGAATGGAAGCGTCGGTCAGGATTTCGTCTTCGCTGGCTGCCGCCTTCGCTTCGGGATAGCGCTTCTGAAAAGCCGCCAGCGCGGTCTGATTGGTGGAATGGACTTTCACCAGTTGGCCGCCGCCGCGCTTAATGGCATCGGTGATGCTGTTGATGTGAACGTGGTCGATCCCGATGACCGCGAATTTTATGGAATATTTCGGCTTCTCGGGCGGCGCCCCGGGAACCGTGACTTCCTGAACCGCGGCGGGTTGGAAGGCGAGTGCCGCTCCCGGCAATCCGGCCATCAACAAAGATCGCCGGCTTACATCGTAGGCCATCGGATGTCCTCCTGGACAGGATTTAATTCACATCTTAAACCAAATCGCGCGAGGGCTAGCCCGATTTTCGCACTTCGGGGCGCGACACAAGAATTGGCCGAATCCGCGAAGAACCGCCGCAATCCGGGCGTACGCCGTACTGCAGGCACCCCTCCTCCGCAGCCGGCAACACGGTTTGCGGACCAAGAACACGGGGAGATTTGCGTCGAAGGGCTCGAGGCGGAACCCGGATTGCGAGGCTTCGCCCTTTGTTGCGGCGCGCGCTCTGGTGATTGCGGATAGGCATCGGACGATGGGTTCGTTTTGGGTTCGCTGGGAGTTGGGGATGGAGCGCGTCGGATCCAGAAGTGCCGTATTTTGTGTGTATTGCGGGAATCGAGAGGGTTCGGCAATGGGTTCGTTTTGCGCGCGATTTTTTGGGTGGGCGCCGGGCGCGGAGGCGGTGGAAATCGTCAATGGCCAGCCAGTAGAGGCGCTCGGCCGGGGCTTGGGCGAGGCGATATGGGGTGCTGGTTGCGTGCGTCGGCGGACCCAGAGGGCGCCCCGGCAGCGATCTGTTTTGAGAGAAGCCGGCATCGGGGGAGATATAGCATGGCGATGGGGCGGAGGGCGTGGCGCGAGATGGTAAGTGCGTGTAAGTAAGCGGACTATTTTGGTGAGGGGGCGGTGACTCCGCCAATTCACGCGACTGCACGAGGATCAGAGTCCGAGCCAGGGACCATTGAGGCGACGGGCAATGCCGGCGGGATGGGCTCCGAGGGACTAGCCTAGCGTAGTGTCCAAGAAATAACTGGGCAAACGATTTGATCTACGTCTGAGTCTTTGATGCCTGAATCTGGCCGGGAAAACCAAGAACGATTCGCTTCCACTCGACTTTGGGTTTCTGGAAATTGACCAGTAGGCACACGGTCCGGCTGGAGGCCCGCAGATAATTAAGACATTGGGCGGCGTGTTCGTTGGCAAGGCGTTCGGCGCATTTCAACTCGACCACCAGCACGTCGACAAGCAAATCCGCAAAATATTCTCCCACCCTACCCCTTGAGAGTACGGCAAACGAGGCTTCTGCGGTAGCGTGGATGCCTCGGAGACTCAATTCTCGAAGCAAGGCACGCTGATAAACCTTCTCGAGAAATCCCGCGCCCAACGTGTTGGAAACTTCGAAGACGGCGCTCAGGACCGTCTCGCTCAAAGGATCTAGGAATGTGTTATCGGCGTTTCATTGATGAACGCCGATCTTGGGGATCGGATTCAAACTTTCCGGAACGACTTTACGGGCCTTTGCTGGTGGTATGGGGATTTATCGACGGTAATCGACCGGGCCCCCTACTCTTGTCCGCGGTCGCCGGCCCTCACTGATTCTGGAGAGGCGGCAAGTAGTTACCCAGTACGATCTGCGCGCTGCTCACGATCGACTGCATGTCGGTGTTTTCCTTGCGGACGGCGGCGAGCCGCATGATGGCTTCCACGGTCGTGCGCCCGTCCTCCTTGCCGAGAATACGGACATTAGGCCAAGCGTCCACCCATGGCTGGTACCGCTTCCACATGATCTCCTTTCCCAACTCGGCGTAACCTTCTTGTTGAGGGGACATAGCATTGAACTTTCCGATCTGCTCCTCGATTTTGGCCGCAAAATCGCGCAAGGCCTGAAGCACGTCGGGATCCATCGAGGGCAGAAACTGGACGCAGTACAATGCAGGCCTGTAGACGCCGTAGTCTGGGGAGCGCAAACACCTGGCAAGCTCGGCCTGGCGCCCTGCCGCAGCTTTGGCGATGGCGTGATCGCGGTCGGGGTTCCGTTGGTCGGTAAAAAAGCCGAGCCACTCTTCGAGCGGCCTATCCGGACCTAGCGCGGCAAACCGCTGGCCACTGTCGTCGGCAACGACCTCGGCCGGCCTCCTTCGCTGGAGGCGAAAGCGATAGGACATTTCGGTGTCCGGCCAAGGCTTCCCCGGTGCGCTGAACGGCGGCTGCCAATCGCTCCACTGTTCGTACTGGTGGCCCGGGTGGCCGGGAAATGGAACCTGGAACCCCGTCGCCTGCCCATCGCCGAGTTGGATGGACACATCACGCTTGCCGCGGCTGGTGAAAATGAAAACGGATCCAGGAACGATCCAGCGCCCATTCTCCTGGCGGGCTTTGGCGACATCCAAGACCCCGGCTTCATTGGCGCGATCCGGCCGGCCAGGGCCGCCCATGGACGCGAAAAAAACACGCTGGTTCCCTGCGGAACTGACCACCGGCTGGGTGGCTCCCTGGGGCAAACGAAACTCGACCATGAGGTCCAGTTGCTGCCCATCGATGGTGGGCGGAATATCCGCCCGCGACCACGCAACGGTCGCGGCGATGGCGACTAGGGCGACCATGACGCTCGAGCAGATTCCGAGGCTCCTGAGGAAGCCCGCGGTTCCCGGTCCGCCGACGAAACGGGAGAGAATCAAGCCCCCCAGAAAGGCGACCAGGGCACCGAAGAGAACAATCGCGACGACGCCATAGGCCGACTCGCCTTCCCGCGTCGGGACCCGGTACCAGATCACCCATCTGACGGCAACCATGCCAGCGGCAACCGCGGCGACCAGAGAGGTCACGATAGCCACGAAGAAGGAACTAAGCCAGCTCATAAATACTCCGCATCATCGACTCCGATCTCTTCGCACAGCTCCCGGAAAGCCGCTTCGCGCGCCTTCCGGTCTTCGGTGCCGAAGCGGAGGAAAAAGGGCCGCCGATCCCAATCGAAGGGACTACTCGCCCTGTCGTGGATGAACAGGAGGAGCGCTGCGAAATGGACCGCGGCCTCGCCTTCCCGATGTAAGACTCCGCGGAGCAACGCTTCGACAACTTCTTTGGGGTGGAATTGGGCGGCTTCGTCTAGTGCCTGGGAAAGGCCGCTCATCAGAACGGCGGTCTGGAGCGCCTCGACTAAAGAGGCGATGCGCTCCTTTTCCGGAACCAGCCGGGGAGCATAGCGCGCCACGGCCAGACGGATGTCGGGATGGGGATTGTGAAGGGCTGCCTGCAACGCCATGTTCGCGAGCGGTGTGTCCAGGGCAGCCAGGGCTTCTACGTCCCGCCAATCCTGGATTCCGTGTGCCAGAAGGAGGGTTTCGATTTGGCGCCGCTCGGCCTGGGTGGCGCTCCCAAAGGCCTCCAGATCATACCCGATGCCGTCATGCCACTTCTCGTAGTTCATCGCCATGCTGCGTTCGAAGCGCCCGGGAGCAGTGTTGGGATCACTTTCGAAGGGCGGCGGAGAAGACTTTGAAGCGTGCGCAGCGCGAATGGCGTCCATATCGGGTACGGGCGGCGGCGCAAGAGGCGGTTCGACGATGAAATAAAAGCCCCGGTCATCGCCGAAAAAGCCGGAGCAGAGAGAGTTGTTGAGGGCGCGGAAAGTCAAGCCGCCGCCGGATTCGTGTGGGCGCGTGCTAACCGGGGCAGCCAGCTTGAAATACGCGCCCGCCGGTGGTGCGGGAAAGGTGTGACCAACCTCGGCGACGGAGTTGCCCGCGGCTAACTCGGCCTCCAGCAGAGCGCACAGTGACGGCGGCAACTGATCGGCGTCGCGGCGGAACTCCGGCGGAATGCTCATTCACTCACCCTTGGCTTTGAGCCCGTGTCGGACTGCTAAACCTGGCGTCGTGATGGTTGCTCAACCACACCACGCGCCGGTTGATGGCGATTACACCGAGTCGAGTCATTCTACCACCTCCGCCCGACGGTTGAATTGGGTCAACGCGGGCGGTCGCGCCGGGCCAAGGCAACTTAGGCGCCTATCTCAAAACTGGGGCAAGGGGCAATTGCGAGGTCGTCCTTAAATCGGACAAAGAGGCAGTAGTGAGGCTCCGGTTTGACTTCGACTACATCCCGGTACATGGAATATCGACTCCGTTCATGCCAGTGGCTCAATTTCGCCGCGGCAGAAACCCCAATCCTCCAACAATTCCTCTCTATGCATCATCGCCCACCCGGACCAGATTCAAAGCCCTGCGTGGTAGTTGACCTTCGATTACCTCGAGGGTGCCGATGTCGACTGTGGCCTCGAACTCGCCATAGCGAGCGTGGAAATGCGGCGGAGGATGGTCATTAGAATACATACGGATCAAGATTCCATAGAACACGCTGACCGTCGGCATTAGCTAAGCCGACTCCGGACGCCACGGCAAGCCGGCGGGACTGCAGCGGGGATTGGCCGGAAGCCTCATTCGATCCCGATCCACCGTGGCGGCGACGAAACGGCCCGGACTCTCCAGGCAGTTGCAAAATTCGTTGTTCCCGACAGAAAGGCACCGCTCCCTCGCGGTCGCGGCTCAGCAGGCGCGCATGACTGATGCAACTTGCCCGAATTCTGCGACTGCCTCTCTGATCAGCTTGAATGCCGCGCGGCCGATCTACTCTCGCAGCATGAGGGAGGCAAACTCGAACACCGCGTCGTAGACACGGTGAAGTTGCGGCTCAACGGTGCGCCAATTCGGCAGCGGCGCCGGGCCCAATTTCTCGAAGATGTCTTCGTCCGTCAAGCGCCGTTCGCCCGCCCCGGGTGGGTGCGGGGGCAGCACCGTCTCGGCCCAATAGATATCCGGATCGGCCGGCAACGCTTCCAGCCTGACCGCAAAGGCTGCTTCTTCGAACTCCTCTTCCGGGCCGTCTTCCGGCTCGGGAGCGGTTGTTCCATCGCCGCGTAGAAGATCGAACACCTCGTTCGGCGCCATGCCGCGAAGTTGGAACAACAGCAGCGGATCGCTTTCGAAATCGCGCCCAAACTTCAGCCACGCGGCAACCAGGTGTTTGCACGGTTTGAGCCAGTCCGCGCAGCCACACTCCAGGTGCAAATCCACATAGCGCTCCGGCATGAAGCGCAGTTTGGCCTTCGCGAAAGCCGTTTGCATCTCCAGAGGCAGGTCGCCCTTGGAGAGCGCCGAGGCTACGGACCGCCTGTCTCGCAGGTTGGCGACGAGTTCCCCCCACTGCTCTCGCGAGAACGCATCGAAGGTGATTCGCACGGTGCAGGGCTGCTCGTTCTTGCCCTGCACGTTGGCGATGACCGTCCGTCCCTCCAATCGGCAGCGATGCACGTGATTTCCACGAACGTACGCCGTGCCCTGCGCGAACCGTTGCGGCTCCGCCAGGCGCTGCATCTTCTCTGTCCACGCGGCCGCCCACCAGTTCGAACTCATGCCAGTGCGTCCTCCCGTAGTCTCATCAGTTCCTTGATCTCGGTGGTGGAAAGCTCGGTGAGCCAGGCTTCGCCCGCGCCGATCACGCCATCGGCGATGGCCTTCTTGCGCTCGATCATCTCGTCGATCTTTTCTTCCAGCGTGCCGACGCACACGAACTTATGCACCTGCACATCCCGCCTCTGGCCGATGCGAAACGCGCGATCGGTGGCCTGGTCTTCGACGGCCGGGTTCCACCACCGGTCGAAATGGAAAACGTGGTTCGCCGCCGTGAGGTTGAGTCCCGTGCCGCCCGCCTTCAGCGATAACACGAACAGCCGGGGGCCGTCGCCACTCTGGAATCGCTCCACCATCTGGGTCCGCTTGTGGGCCGGAACCCCGCCATGGAGCAACAGAACCTCCTGGCCGAAGGTGGCGGCCAGATGGCTCCTCAGGCGCTCGCCCATATCCGCAAACTGCGAAAAGATGAGCGCCCGATCGCCTTCCGAAAGCAACTCCTCCACCATCTCGGTCAACCGCGCCAGCTTTCCCGACCTGCCGGCCAGCGGCGACTGATCGCCCAGAAACTGCGCTGGGTGATTGCAGACCTGCTTCAACTTCGTGAGCGCCGCTAGAATCGCTCCCTTGCGCTGGATTCCCGTGGCTTCATCGAGCGCGCGGCCGGCCTCTTGCACCACGCTCCGGTAGAGCGAAGCCTGTTCCGGAGTCAGGTTGCAGTACACTTTCATTTCGTTCTTCTCGGGGAGGTCTTCGAGCACGGTCCGGTCGGTCTTGAGCCGCCGGAGAATAAACGGGGCGGTCAGCTTGCGCAGCTTGCCCGCGGATTCGCAATCGGCGCGCCTCTGGATGGGCAGAAGGAAACTGCGCCGGAATTCGGCGGCCGTTCCCAGAAAGCCGGGATTGAGAAATTCCATGATCGCCCAAAGTTCGCCGACGTTGTTCTCCACGGGCGTGCCGGTGAGGGCAATCCGGTAATCGGCGTGGAGCGACCGGACCGCCCGCGACTGAAGCGTCTCCGGATTCTTGATATTCTGCGCCTCATCGAGGATGATGCCAGACCAGGGAACGTCCCGCAGCACCTCGATATCGCGATGCACCAACGCATAACTGGAGATGACCAGGGCGTGGCGCGCCGCCTCCGCCACGAATTCCGGCCCGCGCGTGCGCGCCACTCCATGATGAACCAGCACGGAGAGTCCGGGGGAAAAGCGGGCGGCTTCCTTGCGCCAGTTGCCCACCACGGAAGTGGGACACACCAGCAGGGTAGGCCGGTCCACACCGTTGGCGCGCTCCCGGATCAGAAGCGCCAAGGCCTGGATCGTCTTTCCGAGGCCCATGTCGTCGGCCAGGCATGCGCCCAGGCCATATTGGCGGAGGAACCCCAGCCACGAGAACCCGCGCACCTGGTAGGGCCGCAACGTCCCCCGAAAATCCGCCGGCGCCGGGAGTTCTTCGAAGCGCGTTTTGCCGCCCAGCTTTTCGATCAAATCGCCGATCCAGCCATCGGCGCACGTCTCTTCCAACTCGATCCCGGGAGGCGCTTCGATCCCAGTCAATGCGCTGCGAATCGCGTCCCGGGCGGGCGCCGGTTCACGCTTCCAAAGCTCCAGCGCCGCGCGCACGTTCTGCGGATCGAGGGGCAGCCATCTACCGTGGACTTTCACCAGCGGCGCGGTGGCCTCGGCCAGCCGGTCGAGTTCCTCACGCGTGTATTTTTCGCCGCCGATGGCCACTTCCCAATCGAATTCCATCAAATCGTCGAGCGAAAAAGTGGTGGTCCGGCTGGCCGGCGACGGCCTCAGGAGCGGACGCGCGCGCACAACGGCGGCGCTTTCCCGCCGTTTCCACCACTCCGGTACTTCCACCCGAAAGTCCTGGTCCGCGAGAGCGGGCGCCGTCTCGGTAAGGAAGCGGAACGCACCCATCACGTCCAACGGAAAGCTGTCGGCCCCTCCGCGGACGTCGGCGCAGATGCTGGCGGCGTGCGCGAGCTGGCGATCGATGTAGCGCAGCGAACCGCGGCTCAGAACGTTCCGGTCGATGGCAACCGGCGCGCCGCCTGCCTCCGGCTGCAACCCATAATGCACGTGCCAGGCGCCAGTCTCCGCGCCCTCCTCGGGCTCGCACAACTGGAAGCTGACCAGCCACGGAAATTGCGCTTCGCGCAAGGCCGGCCGCTGCCAGGTTTTCACGCGATCGCGGAAGCTGGCGAGCAGTTTGCGATCTCCGGGCAGTTGCGATTCGCTGGAGCATAAGCGATTCACCCACAGCGGCGCGAGATTGGATTCGTCGACGGCGCGAGGCTGCGCCACGGGACGTCCCGATCGGTAAGCCAGGCGCGCCATGGCGTCGATAGTCCACTCCACGAAATCCGCAACCATGCGCGCGGCATCGTCCTCGGGCGGTTTTTCGCCGCCGGAGCTTTCGAGCGTGACGGAGCGCGCCGGGGGCGGCATGGCGGCGGCCAACTCGCGCAGACGCCAGCGGTCCGGCGCTGACAGCAAAGGCTGCCATAGAGCGCGAAAGGACGCGCCGCGCGCCTCCACTGAAGGCACAAACCGCTCGCGCGTGGCCAGCGCCGCCGCGAAGCGCACTGCCGCGCCCCAGAATCGCGCCGTGTGAGCGATCTTCACATCCGGCGACTCGGCATAGGGATTGCGATTGCAGGCGTCGAGAAAGTACAAGGCCTGCTGCGCGTTCAGAATCGCGACCGGCAAGCGCCAGGGTCGAAGGGCGGCGTTTTGGGCGGGACGTCCGGCACGGTCGATGGCTTCGCCGTCACACGTTGGAACCCAGATGGCGGCATCGCGATAGGTGGCCGCGAGCGATTCGCCTACGATTTGGAACATGGCGTGGCGGAGGCGGTCGCGCTTCGCGGCGAAAGGCAGGCCCCGCTCGCCATCCATGCGAACAGGCGTAGCTTGCCCCCATAGAATCAGCTTCCGTTCGCGGTACGCGGCGTGGACTTTGAGCACGTCGAGCGCCGGAGAGTGCTGAGGATTATACGGGACGATTTGCCGCAACCCTCCATACTAACTTGTGCCATCGATGGTTGCTCTTCAGCCCCCAATCCACGGATCGGCCCGGCGAAAGAAATACGCTATCCTGCGGTTTGACATCCGCACTCGACCTCACGCACGCCGCCGTGGCTTTCGGCGCCGCGTTCCTGGCCGGCGCCATTAATTCTGTCGCCGGCGGTGGAACGCTGGTATCCTTTCCTACGCTCATCTGGCTCGGTCTCGATTCGGTCACGGCCAACGCCACCAGCACCGTCGCTATCTGGCCGGGAACCGTGGGCAGCGCGTGGGGATATCGGCGGGAACTGCGCGGCGTCCATCCCCGATTCCTGCTGATGGTAGTGCCGAGCCTGATCGGCGGGATCGCCGGCGCGATCCTGCTGAAGTGGACGCCGACCGCGACCTTCGACCGCCTGGTGCCCTTCCTGATTCTGTTCGCGACCCTCCTGTTCATGGCGCAGGAGTGGGTGCAGCGCAAGCTCGGCACGGGCGACCCGGCGGTCCGGCACTCCGCCGGATGGCTGGCCGGGGGGCTGCTCTTTCAACTGATGGTGGGGCTCTACGGAGGGTATTTCGGGGCCGGCATCGGCATCCTGATGCTGGCCGCGCTGAGCATCCTCGGGCTGAAGGACATCCACGAGATGAACAGCCTCAAAGTGGTCTTGGGCGGCAGCGTCAACGGCATCGCCGCCGCCTATTTTATTTGGGCGCGGATGGTCTACTGGCCGTACGTGGTCCTGATGGCGGTGGCGGCGATTTCCGGAGGGTATGGCGGCGCCGGCGCGGCCCGAAAACTGGGGCGGACGGCCGTCCGGCGGATGGTGATCGGGGTGGGGTTCGGGATGGCGATATCGTTGTTCATACGAAAGTAGGGCCGCGAACATTAACGAAAATTTATGTTCGCGCGAATGGCCAATTAGGGCTAAAATACAGTCGGGGGAGGCCGTTCGGTATGCGAGGGCGGCGAATCGCACTCGGCGCTGTATTTATGCTGCTGGTTTCGGCGAAGGCCTTGTCGGCCGCGCCCGCCCGGAGCTGGCAGGATGGGGAACTTCTTTCCCGCCGTACAGTTGCCATGGGCCGGTCCTTCAAGAACCGCTACATCTACCGCGTGCGCGCGTTGAATCGCGAGTACGTGGTGGAATCCGACACCCCCCTCCAACTGAATTTGTATGTGCCGATGAAGTTCAGCCCCGATCGTCGGCAGATTCTCATTCAGGACGCCGACGGCAACGAGCGCAAGGTGCGGATTTTGCAGCGGGCCTCGGTTTCCCTGCGCCAGTGATCGCTGCGCAAAATGCTAAGATACGAACTGAATCGCGGTGTGCGCCCGTAGCTCAGTTGGATAGAGCGTCTGGCTTCGAACCAGCAGGTCGGGTGTTCGAGTCACCCCGGGCGCACCACAAAATCAACTACTTACACCGAAGTGGGCGCCGGTCTTGGCCTTCTTGACCGCTACCTTGACCGCTACTGGCCCAAAAATCTGGTCCATCTTATCAGCCGCTCGTTTCTCCGCGCCGCCGGTCAGATGCGTGTAGATCTCTTGCGTAGTGCGGACGGATGCGTGCCCCAGCAGCTTTTGAATTGCCTCGTCAGGAATCCCCGCCATTTTCAAGATAGTGGCCGTCGAATGACGCAGGTCATGAAAGCGTATCTTCGGAAGCTGTGCGCGATCGCGGAGTCGGTAGTACACGCGCAGCATATTTCGCGCATCCAACGGTGTGCCTATGCGCGTTGTGAAAACCATATTTGTATCGCGCCACTTGCTGCCGGCTAACTTGCGTTCTTCCTCCTGACGGGCTCGGTGCGCCAAGACTTTGGAGGCCTCCGGGAATCGTGCCGGCACGAGGGCCAGAGCTAGATGCAATACTGTTCACTTTGTGCTGTTGTGCAGCCTGAAGGCTGCCCCACAGAAGCTCACCCAGACCTTCGCTAAGTGAACGGCATTGGGGCCAGGTGCGCATCCCTGGAGAGAAGACGGGCGGCACCACTTACGATCCCTGAGTCACATCCATCGAATATTGCATTTTTGATCGACACGGCGAACCGCGCTGCTAAGCGTTCGATGAACAATTTCGGTTTGCCAGCGGCCGTCAGGGCCGGGTTCGAGTGTCAAAGAGATCTTTCGGCCGGTAAAAGAAAAACCCGCATCCCGCAGCAAACTGCCGGTACAATCGAGATGCCAGGACTTCTGAAACTCAACCTGGTCAATCAGATTACTCAAGACTGCAACGAAAACTTGCATGAACTGCTCCGTTTCTTCACATCGCCGGCGGACGTCATGCCGTGCCGCCGACGGGAACCTGCCATCGGCCTAGGAAGAAATGTTGCCCACAGAGACCGCACCGATAGGATTGGAGCAGCCAATGAAGGGCTCTTTCCATGGCGTTCCGGGCGCCTACGATTCGAAAATCGATCGACTTGCAGTGGGGACACTGCGCGGAAAACAGTCCAACCGTGGCGCGGATCATCACTCTGACTCCTCCGCCGTCGCCGCGCCGTCCGCGGCCGGACTCGAAGGATGCTGGACCGTCGGCGAGACGTATGGCTCGCGCAAGGCGTCGCGACGGCTGCTCACACTGCGGCTCACCTCGCGCGCGGCGCTTATCTGTTCCGGTGTTCTCAGGTCGGGTTCCGAGACTTTGACATGTTGCCGCGCCCGCGAAACCTGGCGCTTGTGCCGCTTCAATAGCCTTTTGTCCATAGTGCCCTATTCGCCTGACTCTTCCACAATCCCGCAGATCATAGCCTCGGTCGTCAGCATGAGAGAGGCGATGGAAGCGGCATTCTGCAGAGCTGTCCGGGTGACTTTGGTGGGATCGATCACGCCGGCCTTCACCAGGTCTTCGTACTGCTCCGTAGTAGCGTTAAAACCAAAGTTCGCACACGTGGGGCACCCGCCAAGCTTGATCTTCTCAACCACGACGGCGCCTTCCACTCCGCAGTTCAACACGATCTGCCGTACCGGCTCTTCGCAGGCGCGGCGCACGATGCTAACGCCGAATTGCTCGTCGCCTTCCAGGTGGAGCGATTGCAGTGCCATCGACGCCCGCAGCAACGCTACGCCGCCGCCCGGTACGATGCCTTCCTCGACTGCTGCGCGCGTGGCATGCAGAGCGTCCTCGACGCGAGCCTTCTTCTCTTTCATCTCGGTCTCGGTTGCGGCGCCGACCTTGATGATCGATACGCCACCAGCCAACTTGGCCAGGCGCTCCTGCAGCTTTTCGCGGTCGTAGTCCGATGTCGTCTCTTCGATCTGAGCACGGAGTTGCTTGATCCGTCCCCCGATATCCTTCTGCGACCCGCCGCCGTCGATGATGGTGGTGGCGTCCTTGTCCACCGTGATGCGTTTCGCGCTGCCGAGGTCCTCCAGTTTGATGTTTTCCAGCTTGATGCCGGTCTCTTCCATGATGGCCTTGCCGCCAGTCAGGATCGCGATATCTTCCAGCATCGCCTTACGGCGATCGCCGAAGCCTGGAGCTTTCACGGCGCAAGCATTCAGAGTGCCGCGCAGTTTGTTGACAACCAGCGTGGCCAGGGCTTCGCCTTCCACCTCCTCGGCGATCACAAGCAGCGGTTTCCCGGCCCGCGCAATCTGCTCGAGAATTGGCAGGAGGTCCTTCATGTTGCTGATCTTCTTGTCGTGAATGAGGATGTAGGGGTCCTCGAAGACGCACTCCATGCGTTCGGCGTCGCTCACGAAGTAAGGGGAAAGATAGCCGCGGTCAAATTGCATGCCGTCCACGGTCTGCAACTCGGTAGTCATGGTCTTGGATTCCTCGACCGTGATCACGCCGTCCTTGCCCACCTTCTTCATCGCCTCGGCAATGATGTTGCCGATGGTGGTGTCGCTGTTGGCGGAAATGCTGCCAACCTGCGCGATCATGTCGCCGGAAACCGGCTTGGAGAACTTCTGGACCTCTTCGACAACCACCTCGACAGCCCTATCGATGCCGCGCTTGACAGCCATCGGATTGGCTCCCGCCGTGACCGCTTTGACGCCCTCGCGGTAGATCGCCTGGGCCAGAATCGTGGCCGTCGTCGTGCCGTCTCCGGCAACGTCGGAAGTTTTCGATGCCACCTCGCGCACCATCTGGGCGCCCATGTTCTCGAGCGGGTCTTTCAAGTCGATCTCTTTGGCCACCGTGACGCCATCTTTGGTGATCGTCGGTCCGCCGTATTTCTTTTCCAGGACGACGTTCCGTCCCCGGGGCCCGAGGGTCACTTTCACTGCGTCGGCGAGTTGGTTGACGCCTCGCAAAATTGCCTGGCGGGAATGGTCACCGTAAATAATTTGTTTTGCCATGGATGTCTTCCTCGTGAGTCGGCTTTGAATCAACTGGCCTTCGAAAGTGCCTGGTGGGCCACGTCGAGAACTCCGAGGACATCATCTTCGCGCATGATAATGTACTCGGTGCCCTCCAGCTTGATCTCGTTGCCGGAATACTTGCCAAACAGGATGCGGTCACCGGGTTTGACGTCGAGGACGATCATTTTGCCGTCCTCGAGCCGCTTGCCCTTCCCGACGGCCATCACTTCACCCTGTTGCGGCTTTTCCTTGGCCGAATCGGGGATCACGATGCCGTTGCGCGTGGTTTCCTCTTCCTCAATCCGCTTCACCACGATGCGGTCGTATAAGGGACGAATATTCATGATGCTCTAAGCCTCCATCTCACTTGTCCGCCGATTCAGCCCGCTGGACGCTCCAGCCATGCCACCGGGTGGCTGCGGATGCTGCCATTGAGCTCGGTGATGTCCGCCCAGTTGACGTCCTTTGTTAGACCGACAAAAACGCCCGAAGTGCCCTGGTATGTGCCTCGGGCCAAGACGACTTTGTCACCCTCGCGGAATATCGTATTACCTGGTGTATTGCTAATCATGTTCGGGAAATCCTTCATCCGGCGGGTCTTCGACGACCCGTGGGCGCTATTGGCGAAACTTAGGCTTGTTCACGAGCCTGGCCTTTTCCAGCCTGGCCTGCTCTGCTTCCTTCTCGTCGGCTATCCGCGCGGCATCTCTTTGAGGGGCTTCCTGATCGTCGAGCCGCTTCGCTTCGTCGATGGCTGTTTGAGCGGGCCCTTCCAGTCTCTTTAGGACACCAATCATCTTGAAGCTTGGGCCGTACGAAGATCGGATCAAGTCGAAGGAGTACTGCGAATCCTGCCACTGTGCGACGATCTCGTCGTGATTTCCATATTCCACCTGCGCGGCGTTGACAGGAGGTGTAGGCTTTTCGGCGGTCCCATACTTGGCCGAGATTGCGTCGATGACGTCGCCAGCCGTCATTCCCTCGGTCTGGTACCGGTCGTAGGTGACCGCCATGTGAAACAGTTCACCATTATAAAAGCTGAAGACCACCTCTTGCACGGATTCCGTTTGGGAAGATTGGCCGAGCGATTCGGGCCGCCAATCAAGCTCCTGGATGAGAGCCGGGCGGCTATGAATGACCTTGGCTTCAGACGGGTTGGCGCCTATCTTTTTGGCGACAGTCGTCAGGTTCGATCCGAATTGAAAATCCCGGTACCTGGAGAGATCTTTTGGCAATGCGGCCGCCGACAGCGCTCCGCCTATGACAAGCAAGGACAGAGCTGATTTCGATACGGTTCTTGAAACATCAGTCATTATGTGCCGTCCTTCCACGGCGCCAGGCGAGTGACACGACGAACGGGGCGGCGCTTGCCACCACAAAAGCGCGCTGCCAGCCGTCTGAAATACTGAACATGGGAGCCACCGGGTTGTAAATCAGCGCAAGCGCTCCAAACACCGCCGCAAAGGTTCCATGACCCGCACGGAACTCGTGGACCATCAGGACGATTGCGCCCGCGGATATAATGAATCTGACCGCGAGGTCGTACGGCGTCAACTGGGGCCACAGTGCCGCCGCGGCGAGCAACACCGCAATCGAGACCCACGCCACGGCCCCGATACCAAGCGCGCTGCCCCGCTTATCTTGCGCGCGGCCCTTCGCCACCCATGCCTGCCACGCTGATTCATCGAGAAGGTTTGAAACTGGCGGCTCTAGAACCCCGCTTACCTGCTGCACTGCAACTGAAATAGACATATCTTGTCCGCTCCTATGCGGCTACAGCCACCGTTGGGATTTTCTTCGAGCCTTTGAGCACCTGCGTAATGGAAGTGATGAGATCGATCGGCAGCGGAAAGACGATGGTCGTGTTGTGCTCGGCTCCGATCTCCACCAGAGTCTGCAGGTAACGCAACTGGATCGCCGCCGGTTGCTGCTGGATCACGGCGGCGGCCATTGCCAGTTTCTCCGCGGCCAGGTATTCACCCTCGGCATGGATGACTTTCGCGCGACGCTCGCGTTCGGCTTCGGCCTGCCGGGCGATGGCGCGGATCATCTGGTCGGCCAACTCGACCTGCTTCACTTCAACCAGGGTGACCTTCATACCCCATGACGCCGTGTGCTGGTCCAGGATTGACTGCAAGCGCACGTTCAATTTGCCCCGCTGGCTCAATAGTTCGTCGAGTTCCGCTTCTCCTAAAACGCTGCGCAGCGTGGTCTGCGCGAGTTGCGAGGTTGCGTAAAGGAAATTGGACACCTCGATCACGGCCAGACGAGGGTCGACTACACGGAAGAAGATCACCGCGTTCACTTTTACAGTCACGTTGTCGCGTGTCACCACGTCTTGCGCGGGCACTTCCAACGCTTCGATGCGCAGTGACATCCGAACCAAGCGGTCAATGGGCGCGAACACCAGCACAACGCCTGGTCCTTTGGCCTGTGGCAGGACGCGGCCCAATCGAAACACTACGCCTCGTTCGTACTCTCTGAGAATCTTGATCGAAGCCAGCAGGTAGAGAATGACAACAGCCGATACGATGAGCCAACCGCTAACCATGTTGCGCCTCCATGCCGCTTAAGCTGGCGCCGCTGAGACGGCTGTGAGCGGCATTCTCTTCACAGCCTGCCTGTTGCACTCTTGCTCTCGCACGGGTTGCGCCAATCTTACTTTCCGTTGAGGCGATTCGCTCCTGGGCGAGTTGCGGCTCCGGTTTAGAGGAATTCAGGCGTCCGCCAGTAACGATATATGGTCAAGTGACCGCGGGCGGTCGGGGCACCGGGGGCCAGGAGCGGCGTGGGGGACGCCAGATTCAGGCGGCGTTAGCAAGACGTGCCTTGATCGTATTCCGGAACAGCATCCGACTGCGGTCCACAGCCTCGCTGCACACGATACACGACGAGGTCCAAGGTACCGCAACCAGCCGCTTCAGGCCGATCTCCTCGTCGCATTCGAGGCATATCCCGAACGTGCCCTCACGGATTCGTCGGAGTGCGGCCTGGACGTCGCGCAGCCGGCCTGATTCACGCTCGAGATTGCCCATCTCCAGGTTACGTTCCGAAGCTTGCTGAATCTGGTCAGGCAAATCCGCCCTCAGATCGACTGTCCTTCCAGCACGGTTGTGGAGCGAGTCTTCCAACCCGGTCTGCATGACCTCCAGGACACGCCGGAAATTCGCGAGTTTCTTTGGCGTCATAGGCACATCTCCTGGGGGGCAAGCGCCGCCCGATCTGTTGGTTGCCTCGCTGGGGTCTCGTGCACGCGCGGTGCCAAGCGCTGCCCGCCACCAGGCTCGCACGGCCATTTGGCCAATTGCGGTTAGAGACCCTGGCGAGAGATGCCGAGCTTTCGCATGAGCGCGTTCAAAGTGGTCCGAGGCATTCCAAGACGGGTGGCGGCCTGGCTGACCACCCCACCCGTCTCCCGGAGTACGCGCATGATATGCTCACGCTCCACTTGCTCTAGCGTGCTGCTGCCGGCGGACTGCGAGGCATCGGGCCGTATTTCAGCCAGAGGGGCCCGAAGGTTCGGGCCTCGAGAGAGGATGACCGCCCTTTCGATGAAGTTCTCGAGTTCGCGTACATTGCCGGGCCACGGCCAACTCTCCAGGGCCCGCATCGTCTCCGACGGAATCTTTTCAATCTGCTTGTTCATTTCCCGGGCGTACTTTTGGGTGAAGTACCGGGCGAGTACAGGTATATCCTCGGGGTGGTCGCGCAACGGAGGCGTCGTGATGGGGAAAACCTTGAGCCGGTAATAGAGATCGCTCCTAAAAAGCTTGTCGCCCATCATCTGGGTTAAATTACGGTTGGTTGCGGCGATGAGCCGGACATCGATGGGAATGGTTCGCGTGCCGCCCAACCGCTCGAACGATTTCTCCTGCAACGCCCGGAGCAATTTGGGCTGCAGATCCAACGGGATGTCGCCCACTTCATCGAGAAACAGAGTTCCCCGGTGGGCCAGTTCGAAACGCCCGATCTTTTGCGCTAAGGCGCCGGTGAATGCTCCTTTCTCGTAGCCGAACAACTCACTTTCGAGAAGCCCGGTCGGAATCGCGGCGCAGTTCAGGATGACGAAAGGCAGGCTTCTGCGGGGACTCAGCCGGTGGATGGCGCGCGCCACCAATTCTTTCCCTGTGCCGGTTTCACCTAGGATCAGCACGTTCGCGTCGGTAGGAGCGACTACTTCCACCTGTCGCAGAATCCTCCTCAGCGCCGCGCTGTTCCCGACCATCTCCTCGAAGTTCTGCTTGCCCTCGACGTCCTCATCCCCAAGATTCTCGAGTTGGTCGCGTTCGCGCAGGTCCTGGACGAAGGCGATCCACCGGAACGGTGAAAGTCTTAAGACCGCGGTAGCAATCAGAACCGGGACACGGGCCCCATCTTTGCGGAGCAACTCTTTCTCATAGGGCGTGCAGGCTCCGAACCTCAGGCCTTCTTCATGGGCCAGATCGTCGAGCGCAGAGTATTCCGGGGGAGTGAGATCGGGCCAGTGCAGCCGTCCCGCCAGTAGATCCTCACGGCTGTACCCCACCAGTGCAAGGAATGCGTCGTTGGCTTCGGGAATGCGGTCGAACTCGCCGGACACGACGCCGGCAATAGTCGATTCCGAAGGTATGGGACGGACACGAGCGCGGCTCCGCCGCAACTTCTCATCCCTTTCATGACGTTCGCTGAAATCCCGCACCACTCTCGCAAAACCCTGCAGGCCTCCATTTTCATCTCTCAAGGCCATCGTGACGGCATTGGCCCAGAGTCGCGAGCCGTCCTTCCTCACATGCCAGCCTTCATTCCCGAAATGGCCTTCGGCCGCGGACCGGTCCAGTTCCCGTTGCGGTTCCAGGCCAGGAGTCTCCTCGCCGGGGTATAGAAAGGATACGTGTTGGCCGGTGGCTTCCTCTTTGGTGTAGCCGTAGATGCGCGCTGCCCCCGAATACCAACTGACTACCCGTCCGTCAGCGTCCAGCAAGAAAAGCGCATAGTCTCGCAGCCATGACGGCGCCGGATCGTTGCAGGCCTCCGATGTTGTCTTGTCGTGCAGGACCAGGAGGTGGCGCACCGGCAAGACGTCCCCCTTGGCCGTGTACTCCACGTCCTGCGGAGTTCCATCGGGGCCGGCCAGCCGAAGCGCGCCCTCCTGTTCGCCCTGGCTCAGAAAAGCGCGCCAAAGCTCTGAAATCTGCGGCCTGAAGGTGGGATCCGCAAAATCGTCGATCCTCCGGCCGATGATACGGTCCCGGGAAAGCCCCAGCAGTTTGCCGGCTCCGGCGCTGGCGTCCCGGTAATTGCGTTCGTTGTCAGCGATGAGAATGGGTACGGAAGGATGATAGACGATGGCCCGGAACAGCAATTCGAGTTCTTTCGGGCCATTTTCCAAAAGCCACGCCGAGGCTTCCGCCTTCGGGACGTCAGAGGCCAACGCTTCTCCTTCACCCCGTCCGAGGCGTCGAACCGAGGGGACACGCGCACGTGGGCCGCTACTATACGCAGGTCGGCGCCGAACGGGCCACTGGTTTCATGCTACCACTGAAGGGTGTCGGAGAAGGGCCTTTTGACCATATTTGGTCGGGGCTGGATCAAACGCACGCCGCGTGAAAGATGGCCCGGTAGCAAGCGAGCAAGACGACCGCCCCTGCCGCAGCGCTGATTGCTCCGCCGGCGGCGGCGAAGGCAGCGGACGGGCTTACGCCGAGGACATCGAAGGCAAGCCCGCCGGCTACCGCGCCCGCAACGTCCGGAGTGACGTCCAGCGCCAGGCGCTCGCGGTATGGTGGAATCGTTTGCTGGCGAGGAGGCCGGCAGCCAAGCCTAATACGATCCAAACGATGAAAACCATTTCTTTTCTGCTTTTGGCATTTCAATGCTATTGGCCGGAGAACACCACGCCTTTTTGGATATGCCGCGGGTGAGCGGATATGCTCACGTACGGCATTCCCAAAAACGAGTGAGTCGCGACGCCGTCGATTTCAAGGCAATTGCACCTCTGCTGGCTCACGTTCCGAATGAGGCGCTTCAGCGCTCGATCGATCGTTGTTTCCTGACTAAAACCGAAAACCGTCGCCCGGATCACGTTGGCCATGAAGAAGAATGTCCACCCCGTAGCCGTCAGTTCCTGTTCGAGTTCGTGATGACTAAGATCATGCGTGACCGCCATCCAGCCATCAGGAAATGAGTTGTCTTTGGTATGAAAACATTGCGGACGCGCCGCGTCCTTGTCGATCAGAATGCTACCGGCCGTCATCATTGTGTTCTCTTTCAACGTCCGGCAACAGGCGCAGCGGTGCGGGTCGATTTCGGTCGCCAGCCGTTTCAGGTCGTCCTCTGCTGATGCACCCGGCGCGCCAACCCGTCCGAGCGGAAGATATCGCCGTGAACGCCAGCCTGGGGGCAGTAAAGCGGTCGCGTTTGGGACGTGGATCTCCTGGTTGATCTGCCGGGCTGGGTCTGACCGTATTTGGTCAGTTGACCGCCCGGCGTCGGGACAGTCCGTATCCGGCTCTCGCCCCACGTGAGAGGCGCTTCGGGGGGCGACATCCATCCTGCCATGTCTAAGGTGTCGCGCCATAGCACCGGAATGTGCTGTCAGGCATCAGAGGATGGCACCTGTCTTGCAAAAGCTTTTTCCGCGGATGGACCAAGATGGACTTGAACGACCTGTTAGCTGAATTGCGCAAAGAACGCGACCAACTCGACGCTGCCATCTTTGAACTGGAACACACGGAGCGGGGGTTCCAACCCGGCGCCTGCCGCCCACCCAGTTTGCTGACAAGAAATCCGACAAACGGCCTAAATCACGGTCCTAGGACTCCAATTCGACCGTCCGATGAAGGTAGTGGGGTGTAGCGTAAAAGCATCACGGGCTTGGGTAAGACAATCCTGACCGGATAGCCGTTCACCGCACGCCCAGAGGTACTCCACGCGCGGTACGTGGCTGTAGACATGCACCACGGCAGCGCACTCATGACAAACAAATGCCTGAAAGCCACCTGGTATCCGATCGAACTGCCCATTGACGTATGAGAGCCCGACGCACGACTCGGTGAAAGGTCGGGGCCGGACTCTCGCGCTCAGCAGTCGGCTGGTCTGGTTTTTCAGCGATCAAGACTTGCGCGTGGGCCTAGTGGTCAGGTTGGTGATCTCCTGGCCCCCTCAGTTGCCTGATGGAGCCGGCCTGAGTCTCTCGGTGGAGGGGCGAATCGAGCGATCTGATTCCCGGCAAGTCGAAATTGCAGTTTCCCGGCACGAGTTTCGCACACGCCGCAGATCGGAGAACGAACCGTCGGACTAGCGGCCCGGATATGGCGGACGCGTTGAGGTGAGGTGAGCTTCGCGTGACCCGGGAGCGGCAAGTTGCACTTCGATTGTCGTTCCCTTCCAAACTCGCCGAGCGCCGCGACGGTCGGGATTGCCGACCTTCACGGCGGCGCCACCTCGGATTGAGCGGGGCAAACGGCAACCGCATGTGCGGGTCCTCAGTAATCGATCCCGGACATTTTTTGGTTGAACGCGAGGACCTTATCAAACGGAACAAATTGCGTAAACCAAGTCTGGGTAATCGAGATGTTCGAGGAAGTGCCCTCCGAGGCGGCCAGCCCTACGGAAAATCCCATGGAACCACCACTTGGGGGACTATAGAATAGCGAAATCGCTACGCTATTCAGGATTGGCGTATTGAGAACCTTTTGGACGAGGTTTGCGAATGCATAGAGTTGGGAGCTATACGCCTTCAATATGAATTCGTCACCCAGACTGACCGCTTCCAGCACACTGATTTGTATCGATTTGATCCATTGCCCGACCGCTCCCAGCGGCACCGTGACGGTATTGAACGCACCTTCATAATCATATGAAGTGTTAGTTCTCCAAAGGGGCCCTCCATAGATGGCGGCGCCGACACTACTGCTGGTTTCACCAAACGTCAGGCCTCCCCCGTAGTAAAAGTAGAGGGCAGCGTGGTACCTGCCCCAAACCAGGTCGACGCCGCCGCCGAATGTGCCCCCGAGCGGTATGTAGTTGTGACCGACGCTGACATTCAGGTTACCCCCAAACATTCCGGCGGTAATTCCGGTTGGATGCGACTTGATTTCGTCCCAGTAATCGGGGGGCAAGAACGTGGTCAGCAGGACTCCGGCGACCAAGCCCCCCGCGCCGAAGCGCAATATCGGACTGGCAATTGTGCCCTCGATTGTATTTGCGATGAGGGTCGCCATGAAGTCATCAAAGAAGCCCTGATTGCCGGAGGGGTCAAGGGTGTTGACGGGGTCGCCATTAGCATACAGGTACTTGTGAAGGGTAACGGGAGACATCGGATCGCCGTCCAGGGCGTCAAGGGTGAAGAAGCGCCCGGTGGACGGTTTCAGATAGCGCGCACGGTTGTAGTAGAGGCCGAGATCGGCGTCGAACTGCTCGCCGGCGAAGAGAAACTCATTGGGGGTAGATCCGGTGGCATCGATCAAATTGCCGAATGCGTCATAGTCATAGGCGTCAGTGACGGCGCCGCCGGCATCGGCGAGCGCTCGCACCGAACCGAGCCCGTCGTAGATATAGAAGCTGATAAGGGTACTGCTCGAAGCCACGACGAGCTGTTTCTGGCTGATGCGCTGGAGCCCATAGACGAATTTCCGGGAACTGCCATCGGAGCTGGATTCTTCGAGGACCTGAGGGAGACCGGTGGGATTCTGGTCATCGACCAGGTACTTCGTGGTGATGCCTCCAACGGTCTTGGAGACGCGATTTCCGTCTCCGTCATAGGTGATGGTGACCGAGCCGTGCTGCACGAGGTGATTTTCAAAGTCGTACAGGTTTGCGATTCCATCGGAGGAAGTAGTGTTACCGTTCGCATCGTACGTCTCGGTGGCGAGGCGATCGTCGGCATCGTATGTCGA